>Ga0209698_10000282_pt1 | contig 56507 bp, 29 predicted proteins | sample LitLauG_LLR_2012_FD_187203 | JGI IMG/M metagenome (GOLD analysis project Ga0209698, IMG submission 187203) | Freshwater sediment microbial communities from Pennsylvania, USA - Little Laurel Run_MetaG_LLR_2012 (SPAdes) (version 2) | ecosystem: Environmental > Aquatic > Freshwater > Creek >...
AAAATGTTGGATGACCATCTTGCATTCGACTTCACAAAACGAATTGTGCGGCCTGACGGAGAGATTCGTCACGTACGTTGTGTGGGCGTTCCGGTCACGCAAGAGGGGATTTTCCAGGGCTTCCTTGGGACAGGGATGGATGTCACCGAGCACGAGCTTCTCACTCAGGAACTCCGGCGCCGGGAAGCATACCTGGAGAAAGCTCAACGGCTCAGTCAAACGGGCAGCTTCGGGTGGAGACCTGACAGCGGAGAGATTGTCTGGTCAGACGAAACCTATCGCATCTTCGAGTACGACCACGTGGTGAAGCCAACAATAGATTTAGCGGTGCAGCGCGTCCATCCCGACGACCGGCCCGACTTTCTGAAGGTCATCGACAGTGCCTCTGCGGGGGCGACACAGTTCGAGCATACCTATCGTGTGCTGCTGCCTGACGGGAGTGTTAAGCACGTCCACGCCCTGGCCCACGCATTACAAGATTCATCCGGCAACCGCGAGTTTGTCGGGGCGGTGACCGACGTTACGTCGATCAAGCGAGCAGAAGAGGAACTCCGCACAAGCGAAGCGTACTTGGCGGAAGCGCAGAGGCTGAGCCAAACCGGCAGCTGGGCCTGGAGTCCAGACCGGGATATCAGATACTGGTCGGAGGAATGCTACCGCGTTCTGAGTTTCGACCCACAAGATGGTTTCCCCCGACCCGAAGACTTCTTTCAGCGGCTTCATCCCGACGACCGACCCGGCTTCAGGGAGCTAATCCAGACGGCTATCCGGGAGAAGGCAGAGTGGGAGACGGACTACCGCATTGTGCATCCGGATGGCCGCGTCAGGGACATTCACGTCGTAGGTCATCCTGTTCTGAGCACGTCCGGCCATCTCGTTGAATTTGTGGGCACTGTGATCGACGTCACTGAGCGTAAACGGGCTGAAGAGGAACTCCGCCGAAGTGAGCAGTATCTCAGCGAAGGGCAGCGGCTCGCTCATATGGGAAGTTGGGCTTTTAACCCCTCTGGTTTTTTTGAGTACTGGTCTCAGGAGCTGTTCAAGATTTATGGCCTGGATCCGCACAAGGGAGCCCCCACACTTGATCAGTATCTGGCAACTGTTCACCCACAAGACCGCGGTTTTATGGCTAACACCATAGAGAGAATGTGTGCGGAACATTCTGGCTGCGACGTGAAAAAGAGAATTGTTCGCCCCGACGGCGGGCAACGTTACATTCGCTGCGTCGGAAGTCCGGTTGTTGAAGGCGAAGTCCTCAAGGGGGTTCTCGGCACCGCGATCGATGTCACTGAGCAAGAACTGCTGACCCAGGAGTTGGAGCGTAACCAAGCGCACTTGACCGAGGCGCAAAGATTGACCCATACCGCCAGCTGGGCTTGGCGCTTACCGGATCGGAAGGCGGTGCACAACTCCGAGGAGTTCTACCGCATTTACGGCTTCGATCCAGCTAAGGGAGTGCCGACTTGGGAAGAATATTTCGAACGTATCCACCAGGAAGATCGACTTAAGTGGACGGGCGAGGTCGAACGGGCAATCGTGGAAAAAGCCGATTACGATCACGAGTTCCGCATTCTTCTTCCGAACGGAAAGGTGAAGTGGATCCACACTGTTGGCCATCCCGTCCTTTCCAGCACCGGAGACTTGGAGGGGTTCGTAGGTAGCTCGACCGACATCACGGAGCGCAAATCTGCCGAGCAAGAGCGTGAAAAACTGCGACAACTCGAGGCCGATCTGGCCCATACCAATCGTGTGAGCACGTTGGGGGAAATGGCGGCGTCGCTGGCACACGAGATCAAGCAGCCCATCGCCGCCGCCATCACCAGCGCCAACACCTGCATTGAATGGCTGGCGCACGAACCGCCCAATCTTGATCGGGCCCGTGCGGCAGCAGCCAGAATCGATAAGTATGGGAATCGTGCGGCGGAGATCATCGACCGTATACGTTCGTTCTACAGGAAGGCTCCTCCACAACGTGAGTTGATCGACGTCAACGGAATTATCCACGAAATGCTCACGCTGTTGGAAGGTGAGGCTACGCGATCCTCAATTGCCACGCGCACAGACCTTTCCGCCGAACTGCCCAGAATCATGGTAGACCGTGTGCAGCTGCAGCAGGTGTTCATGAACCTCATGCTCAACGCCATCGAAGCCATGAAGGACTCCGGCGGGGACCTTATGGTGAAGTCGCAGCTGCAGGACAGTCAACTCCAGTTCTCGGTCAGTGACACAGGCGTGGGGCTGCCGACTGAGGGGGTGGACCAAATGTTTTCTGCGTTCTTTACCACCAAACCGCAGGGCAGCGGCATGGGATTGGCCATCAGTCGTTCCATTGTGGAGTCGCATGGCGGCCGGTTGTGGGCCACTGCCAACGATGGATGTGGAGCAACATTTCACTTCACCTTGCCGACCCACGCGACAGAGTCATCGCCTTTGGTTGCGTGAAGCATTTCGCCTCCTGATATTCCGAGATCAACAGGAGAGGGATCAGAAATCGGTAGACCTAGTGCAATAATATGTGGCGGCTCTGGGGCAAATGGAGTGATGAATGCGGCATAGTGTCGTGCCTGCGACTACGCTGTTTTGCATTCTACTGGCGTTGTGCGCTAGCGCGTCGGCACTCGACCCCGCGCTCGACGTCAGTCAGTACGCGCACACCGCGTGGAAGATCCGCGACGGGGCTTTCAAGGGGCGCATCTTCTCCATTGCCCAAACGCCGGATGGTTATCTCTGGCTCGGCACGGAATTCGGATTACTGCGCTTCGACGGCGTTAGCGGTGTCCCATGGACGGCGCCGACCGGTGAGAGTCTGCCCAGCGCTTTTATCCTGAGCTTGCTCGCCGCGCGCGATGGGCGGCTTTGGATTGGCACAGATGGCGGGCTCGCAAGTTGGAAGGACAACAAGCTGACCCACTATCCAGAGCTTGATGGACAAAATGTGGTGGCGCTGCTGGAAGATCGTGAGGGAAGCGTATGGGCTGCCGCGGAGGGAGTTCCTAGTGGCCGACTCTGCACGATGCGGGGCGGCAGCACCGAGTGTTTCGGAAAGGATGGGAGCCTCGGCGTGTTCGTGGAAGCCTTATACGAAGATCCCGCAGGCGAAGTTTGGGTGGGAGGTCCGTACGGGCGGCTTTGGCGATGGAAGCCGGGTCCGCCAAAATTCTATCCGATGCCGGACAAGGTGGTCACTGCCGAGGCTCTGATTGCAGCCGAGAATGGCGGGCTTCTGGTCGCGACGGAAAACGGAATCCGGCAGCTCGTTGATGGAAAGGCCACCGCGTACCGGGTCCCGGGCTACGGGCAGTTCGACCCCCGAAGTCTGTTCAGGGATCGGGATGGCGGACTGTGGATAGGAACGGCGGACCGGGGCCTCCTGCATGTACACGAGGGTAGGACGGATGAGTTTGCGCAATCCGACGGTCTCTCAGGCGATAACATTCTCAACCTCTTTGAGGATCGTGAGGGCAATATTTGGGCAGCTACTCTTAACGGTCTCGACCGATTTCGCGAGTTCGCCGTCCCGACGATTTCTGTCAAGCAAGGCCTATCCAATGCCAACGCTTGGTCCGTCCTGGCGGCCAAGGATGGGAGCGTTTGGTTAGGCACTCGCGAGGGGTTGAACAGATGGAAAGGCGATCAAGTTACGGTGTATCGCAGGCCAGGCAGTAAATCGCGGCTCGCGGCTCGGCAACGTTTTGGGAGCCACGAACGTCAGGGAGCGGAGAAAACGGTCCGTGAGATCACCGACACTGGATTGCCGGATGACAGAGTGCACTCCCTGTTTCAGGATGACGACGGGCGGATTTGGGTCTCTACGGCCAGTGGAGTTGCCAGGTTCGAAAATGGCCGGTTTGTCCCCGTAAGCGGCGTGCCCAATGGACAAATACATTGCTTCGCCGGAGATAGGGCGGGGAATATCTGGTTCAGTCACCAGGATCACGGTCTGTTCCATGTACGGGACGGGCACGTGGTAGAACAGATTCCGTGGGCCAAGCTGGGAAGTAACGTTTTTGCCGAAGCTCTCCTGTTCGATCGCAAGCAGGGTGGCCTCTGGCTTGGGTTTCCGACGGGTGGCCTGAGCTATTTCAGCAATGGCCGGGTCAGCGCATCGTATTCCAGCGCCGAGGGGTTGGAGGGTGGGATCCTGGGCCTGCAAATGGATGGGGACGGAACCCTCTGGGCCACAACCGAGAGCGGGCTAAGCCGGGTGAAAAATGGACGCGTGACCACGCTTTCGAGCAAGAACGGATTGCCCTGCAATGGCATCCATGGGGTGATCGAAGATGACGCCCATGCGCTTTGGCTGTACATGACTTGCGGGTTGGTGCGCATCACCCGTTCCGAGTTGGACGCGTGGGCCGCCATGGCGGACGCCACGCCGGACAAAGCCGCGAAGCGGAGGATCCAGTTCACCGTTCTTGATAGCTCCGACGGCGTCAGGAGCTATGAACTGGTGAGCGGCTACAGTCCGCACGCAGCCAAGTCCACGGATGGAAAATTGTGGTTCCCTGCTCTCGACGGCGTCGGTGTCGTCGATCCGCGCCACCTGCCTGTGAACAAAATGCCGCCGCCCATAAAGATCGAGCAAGTCACTGCGGACGGCAAGACCTACGACGCATTATCGCAATTGCGCCTGCCTCCGCTGGTCCGTGATCTCTCGATCGATTACACGGCGCTCAGCTTCGTTGTGCCGGAGAAGGTCCACTTCCGCTACAAACTGGAGGGACAAGACAAGGACTGGCGCGAGGTGGTGAACGTCCGCCATGTGCAGTATTCAAATCTCGCTCCGGGCAACTACCGCTTCCGCGTGATCGCCAGCAATAACAGCGGCGTGTGGAACGAGCAAGGCGCGTTGCTGGACTTCGCGATTGCGCCGGCCTACTACCAGACGAGCCGGTTCCGCGCGCTGTGCACGGCCGCTTTCCTGGCAGTGCTCTGGGGGCTGTATCAAGCGCGTATCCAGCAACTTCGTCGTCAGGAAAGGAAACTCCGAGATGTGATCGAAACCATTCCGACCTTTGCCTGGACGGCTTTGCCCGATGGCGCAGTGGACTTCATCAATCATCACTGGGTCGAATATACGGGTTTGTCCACGGAGAAGACGATGGGCGCGGGATGGAAAGCCGCCGTTCATCCTGAAGACTTGCTGCCCTATCTGGAGAAACAACGCGCCTCGGTGGCGTCTGAGGAGCCCTTCGAACACGAGGTGCGCTTTAGGCGTGCGGCGGATGGCGAGTATCGCTGGTTCTTGAACCGAGGTGTGCCGCTGCGGGACTCGGGAGGCAAGATTGTCAAGTGGTACGGCATCTCGACCGACATCGAAGATCGCAAACGCGCTGAGAACGAGCGTGAGAGGCTGCGTCAGCTCGAGGCAGACCTTGCACATATCAACCGCGTGAGCACGTTGGGGGAAATGGCCGCGTCGCTGGCGCACGAGATCAAGCAGCCGATCGCTGCCGCCATGACCAGCGCCAACAGCTGCATCGAATGGCTGGCACACGAACCGCCTAATCTTGATCGGGCTCGTGCGGCAGCAGCCAGAATCGATAAGTATGGGAATCGTGCGACGGAGCTCATCGACCATATACGATCCCTTTACAAGAAGTCTCCTCCACAACGTGAACTGGTTGACGTAAACGGAGTTATCCAGGAAATGCTCACGCTGCTAAAAGGTGAGGCCGATCGATACTCGGTTGCCATGCGCGCGGAAGTTGCCGCGGAACTTCCCAAAATCATGGCAGACCCTGTGCAGCTACAGCAAGTGTTCATGAACCTCATGCTCAACGCCATCGAAGCCATGAAGGACTCAGGCGGAGAGCTTACGGTGAAGTCGCAACTGCAGGACGGCCAACTGCTCTTCTCCGTCAGTGACACTGGCGTGGGGCTGCCGAAGGAGAAGATGGATCAGATCTTTTCTGCGTTCTTTACCACCAAGCCCCAAGGCAGCGGCATGGGGTTGGCCATCAGCCGCTCCATTGTGGAGTCGCATGGCGGCCGGTTGTGGGCCACTGCCAACGATGGACGGGGAGCAGCATTTCACTTCACCTTGCCGACCCAAGCGACAGAGTCATCACCTTTGGTTGCATAAACGCTTTCCTCCCCCCACTCTGGAAGCAGCCAAGCAGTCTTCTGGGTCCCTCATCTTTGGCACCCGGCGTGCTTTCTCTCCCGCTGAGAAGAGCGAGGAGTACTCGGAGGACGTATGGCAAAGATAGTCGAATTCTATATTCCGCAAAGTTTTCGCAAGGTTTCAAAGCGGTTGCCGTCAAACAAACGTGGCAAGCTGCTGGTGTTTCCGGTGGCGGTACGAAAATCCGCTTGAGACAGGGCGCGGGAGCCCAGTGGCAAAGTCGTATCGTGCCGGCTTAACGCGCGGCTGAAATCGCGCCGCCGATTTAGCAGAACCCTAGCCGCTTGTTCCTGATTGTCGCTCTCGATTGAAGGAGTTGTAGTGAACTGGTCCAGACACGATGTTCTTGATTCTCCCGCGGGTGTGTGGCTCACGTTAGCAAGCGCCATTTTTCTCTCATTCGCGTTATGCATCGCCTTATCAAAACTTGTCTGGTGGCTCCGCACGCCCAAACGCGAGCCTGACGAAAGCGAAAAGGAGTATTGGCGCATACATCGATAAGAATTGAGTACCACCACCGATCGCCCGGCAAATGCCTTTTCTTCTCCTCTTGGTCTTTCGCCGTTCTTCCAAAACAATTCCGAGGCAACTCTATCTAACAGCGAAGCCCTCCGCTAAACGGTGTCAAGTGTCACGGTGTCACGTGTCACCGCCAGTGCCGGAATTGAAGCGGCCATCGTCTATTTCCAGCACGAAGAGCAAATCCATCCCGATTGCAGGCGCAAAATCAACGATTTGCGATGTTTAGCGCCTCCGTAGCGATTGGAAATGCACTTGCTAGAACAAGAGTCATCTAGCTGTTTTGTCTTCGCGAACATATGCCCGATGTCATGGAGTCCGAGAACCAATCCAGAGCGCACCACACCCGAGATAGCGAGGCCGATATGAGTATCGCTGAGTTTGCACTGAGACCGCAGGATTCTTTCACGAGCTCCTTACCACAAATGCTGTGGTCGCAGCCGTTGGCCGAATCCAAAGCCATGGCGAAACAATACGAAGCGTTGTCGCGTCTCTCCATATCTCTTGCTTCCTTAACGCCGGAGGAACTGTCGCGCAACCTTGCTGCTTTGCTGCGTCCGCTGCTCGATTTCGATTTTCTCGATGTCATCGTTTTCAAGCAAGGGACCAGCGAAGTGCTCTGGCACTCCGTTGGCGCCGGGCAGTTCGACCTGGCAGAGGTTCCGATCGAAGAAACGACTTTTTGGTGGGTTCACCGAGAACAGCAGCCGTTGTGCATTGCAGACTCGAGGCTGGATGATCGGTACCCAGTGCGGAGAGAAACGCTGAAGAGAATGGGAATCGAATATAGATCTCTCTGCCGATTGCCGCTGCGCACGCCGCATGGACCGCTCGGAGTATTCAGCATAGCCAGTTCGCGGCCGCACGACTATTCGGATGAAGAGGTACGCTTCTTATCCTTGGCAGCGGATCAGGTCGCCCTCGCCATATCTCACGCGTTGGGCCGTGAGACCTCACGCAAAAACCAGTCCGAGCTGGAAGTACAGAGTGCCCGTCTCAAGCTGCTCGGCGACCTGAGCAACGGTGTGATGGCCAATCTGCATGCCGATGAGCTTCTGAAAGAGGTCACGGTGGGCATCCGGCGAGTCATTCCGTCGGATTTTGCCCTGGTGGGCCTCCTGGAATCTGAGAGCGGCCGAGTGTGCGTAAACGCTTGCGACATGGCTGAAGACAACATGCTCGCCAAGGAGGCAGTCGACTCCTTGGGCGAGATGTTTGGCGCGCGCATTTTCTCGACCGGCAAGCCCTGGATTGGGAACTCGGAAGAATTCGACCAGGGGGATGCGGATGTCGATCCGCAATGGACAGTTGCGGGCTTCAGGAACAGTTGTGTCGTCCCGCTTGCGGGCCGAGACCGCATGCTGGGGATACTCGCCCTCGGCAAGCACGAAGACGCCGCTTATATGCCAGATGAAATCGATTTCCTGGTCCAGGTTTCGAGCCAGGTAGCCGTCGCGGTTGAGAACGCACTGGTTTACGGCGAACTGCGAAAACTGAAGGACAACTTTACCGAGGAGCGGGTCTACCTCGAGGATGAAATCCGCAGCGAGCTGAACTTCGAGGAAATCGTTGGCAGAAGTGCACCCCTGCAGCGCGTGCTGCGGCAGGTTGAGGTCGTCGCCCCCACCGACTCCGGCGTGCTGATCCAGGGAGAAACAGGTACGGGCAAAGAGTTGATCGCCCGCGCGATCCATAATCTGAGCTCACGCCGCGATCAGCCGTTCATCAAGCTGAACTGTGCCGCCATCCCTTCCGGATTATTGGAAAGCGAACTCTTTGGACACGAAAAAGGAGCATTCACTGGCGCCATCATGCGCAAGGCCGGCCGGTTCGAGGTGGCGGACAAAGGGACGCTGTTTCTCGACGAGGTGGGCGACATTCCACTGGAATTGCAACCGAAACTGTTGCGGGTCTTGCAGGAGCACGAATTTGAAAGGTTGGGCAGCACGCGCACGCAGCAGGTGGACGTGCGTGTGATCGCCGCCACACATCGCGACCTCAAGCAGATGTGTGAGGAAGGGAAGTTCAGACACGATCTGTTTTACCGCCTGCATGTGTTTCCTCTGCAAGTGCCGCCCTTGCGCGATCGTCGCGAGGATATACCGATCCTCGTGCGTCATTACGTGGACAAGTACGCCAGGCGAATGAACCGGCGCATCGAGACCATTCCTTCCCACGCCATGGAGGTCTTTGCAAATTATTCCTGGCCGGGAAATGTTCGCGAATTGCAGAACTTTATTGAGCGGGCGGTGATCCTGTCACCGGGGAGTGTCCTTCGGCCACCATTAACGGAACTGAAACAGTCATCCATGCCGAGCGCAAAGTCGAATCTGAGCACTGCCGATAAGGCCGAACGCGATCGGGTCCTGCAAGCGATCCGGGCATCCAACTGGATCATCGGCGGGCCAAACGGCGCCGCGGCACGACTTGGGATGAAACGGACGACTCTCGCGTATCGAATCCGCAAGCTGAACATCTCCGTTCGTCCGCAATGATTCGCGGGGGAAGGATGAAGTAGTTCGCGGCTCGCGCAGCAATAAAAACAAACTACGGGCAGCCATCGCATACAGGGGTTCGTGCGCCGTAGTATCCCAAAGACACCTGTCCGTTCTGCTGCGCACCCTGAGTCACCAGATCCGTTTCCACGAAGAAGCCGTGGCCCGCGTCAATGATGTAATAATCCACCGCAATTTGGGGGGTGAACACAACACTGCTGACGATGTCGTTGTTGGTGCCCACGAGAGTGCCCTGGAACCGGCCGTTGGGGGCCGGGGTGGAGAAGCTGCCGGTGAACGGTTGGTCGGGGTTGGGCGCAAAACCAAGATTGATGTCCGCGACGCCAGACAAGGATGGTGGTGTGCCATTCGCGTTCGCATTCACCTGCGCGGTGCCGTCATTTTCGCTGCCATTCTGCTGTGTGAAGCTCAACCCGTAGTCGCCGGTGAACGTGAGAGGCGAGGCCGATTGCGGGTAAGCGACTCCCGTTCCTACCGAGGGATAATGGTTGTCGCCGCCCTGCAAGACCAGCGGCGGGTCTCCGCTGCCAGTGAGATAGAGAAAAGTTATGGGTTGATATCCGAATTTTGGGTTGGGGTTGAAGTTGTTGAAGGTCAAGCTGGCGCGGCCGGTTCCGTTGGAGTCCACGGCATAGCTTCCATCGAAGGCCGCACTGATCTGAGCGCCGGTTTGTGGTTGGGTGCCAGTTCCCTGGACTGTATTGAGCAACAAGAAGGTGTCGGTGAATCCATTGGTTAGGCTGCCGCTGCCATCGGCGGTGAACAGTCCAACCGAAGTCTGGGTGGACGGCGCGACATTCCCATTACTGAGGTCGGCCCCGGAGACCCCGAACACATACGTCCCGGAGAACGACGAGTCGGTAAAGGTGCCAGTGGCTCCTCCTTGACTGATGGCGAGTCCGGCGGTCGAACCAAAGCCGGTACCGGAGGTATTGTCGCTCTCAATCAGCCTTATGTGGTTGTTGTCGACAATATAGCCTGTGAACTGGAGCTTGGGCGGAGGGTTACTAGGGCTGAAGTCGCCGGTCAGATTCATGGTGAATTGGCCGAACGAATCAGGGGGCGTGATTGTTCCCGCAACTGCGATATTTGGGGTCACTTTGAATTTGAGGATCTCATCGCTCACGCTGCCGTTTCCCGAAATTGTGCTGGGTGAATCGATGTTAAGAACCCCCCCCAGCGCCAGTGGAAACATCTTGGCAATCTGGAGGCCGCTGGCCACGAAGGCGTAGCCGCCAGCAGGTGCCGCAATGGCGCTGGCCTGCAAATCCATGGTCCCAGAGGCCGAGATAGCAAGCGTGTTCGTTGAAACCGCGGCAATAAGTGCGTTAGAAAGAACGTGCGGCGAAGTGGAGGAAATCGAAAGGCCCACGAAACTAAAAGTTTCAGTGCCAATGTCTGCGTCGTTGTTCGGATTGATGGTGATTGTTCCCCGCCCGTCGCTGCCAAGGAAGTAACTGCCCGTGAGACTGCTGTCCGACTTAGTCACCAGGGTGCCGGTAAATGGGTCCACGAAGTTGACAGTTTGCTCGCCTGACGAGATTCCGCCGTTGCCATCGAGGACAATCACCCCGGCAAACTGGTAAGTGTTAGAGCTAGAGTCAACTCCCTGAGCTTGGAGAACATATGTGCCTTTGATACTGTTGTCAAAGGTATTGATGGTGATCGGGGCGACTTGGTTCTTGTAGCGATCCTTGGTCGCGAAGGCCACAATTTCGACGCTCATGCTGCTTGCGGAAATGGTGGAGGGGGCCGTATAGGTTGTGGGGCTGCCGCTGGCAGTGTGCATCGCGCTGAGCGAACCGCAGTCAGGTGGATTCTGACAGGTCAAAGACCAATCAACTCCATCATTGTCAGGGTCGTTGGTGACCACCGCGGTAAGATTCTCCGAAAAGCCGACGGCGAGCGATCCCGAGGGCTCGGGCTGAAAAGCGATCATGACTGTGGATGCGGGCGGCGGCGGCGGAGGCCCCAAATTCGAACTGCTTCCCCCGCACCCGGCAAGTACTATAATCATCGCCGCCGGTACAAGAAACACCATGCATCGTTTAGCCGCCACTGCTGCCCTCCTGGAATCGAGTTGCATTGACTGTCATCTCTAACGCCGAACAACGGAAAGCTCCTCGGACACGAAGCTATTGCCCCGTGCCACGCAGGTATATGACTTGGGGAGCGCCGGCCGGTTCGGGCGAGTAATTAATGGTGATCGTCCCAGGATCGAACCCCACGATGCTGGGTTTGAAAGTCACGGTTAGAGTGCAACTGCTGCCGGGCGCCAGTGTAACGGGGCAATCGTCAGTCTCAGAGTAATTGCCTTGCACCACCACCTTGCCGGCGAAGGTCACTGTTTGCGGGTTCGACAGACTCTGGTCGTTGAGCAGGGTAATCGTCAACGGGCCGCTGGATTTGCCCATGGCCTGACTTCCAAAATCCAGGCCCGCGCCGGGAGACATCCTCAGCGGGCTCGGTGAATTTGCCTTCAATTCCACGGGAAAGCGCCCGCTATCGATTTCGCAGTCGGATGTTACCGTGTCGGAACACTGCACCGTGTTCAATTCCAGGAAATAATCTAGGCCGCTATTGATGCTGGTATTGGGCTGCGGCACATAGGTGACCTGCAGGCTGCAACTGGCCTGAGGCGCAAGCAACGTCCCTGTACACGTATCGGAGGAAATCTGGAAATTGGGGAGCTTGGTGCCCGGGTCGCTGTCGCAGTTGTAAGTGATGGTGGATCCTGCGGGAGTTATGGGCAGGATACCGCCGGAACCATTGCTTACGACTTGCAGTCCGGCCACGCGGCTGGTTTGCTGCAACGGGTGCGGTAGCGTGAGCTGGCCCTTAGGCGGATTGCTGCAAGAAGCCCTGCCGAGGATCTGCAAAGGAGACCCACTGTTATTGGTGAAGGACAGCATCTGCGGAAGGCTCGCCTCCGGCGGGCTGAGCTGCTCCTCGGCACCGAAATCGAGTTCCGGAGTCGATGGTTGGATGGCGCTGAGACCGATGCCCGTGACCGGTACGGCGAACGAGCAGTCCAGCATCGAGGAGCCGAATACGCAAATATCGCTGCCTTCGCTCGCGGGGACGTTCACTGTCACCTGTGCGCCTTGAGGAAACGGACAGTATTCCGGCGAAGCCCCGGTAATCGACTGCCCATTTCCGGGCTGAGGAAAGGGCAGCCACGGGCAGCTCTCTTGCGGGGAGAAGATCAGAGTAATAGAACAAGACTGTCCGGCAGCGAGCGAGAAAGTAGATCCGGTCGGGGAGGCGCAAGTGTCCTCTTTGGCAAGACTAGGAAGACCATTGAAATCGCTCTGGCCGCCGAATTGGAAATCCCCGTTGTTAATGAAATTCACCGTCAGCCCAGTAAGGGTGGAGCTGGAGTTATTGGTGAGCGTGATCGTCTGCGTCATCGCCGCCGACTCCAGAATCTGCCCGGGGAACGTGATGACCGCCGGAGTCAGCGTGATCGGCTGCTGGCAGGCACTGGCGCTTCCCAGTCCCAAACAGATATTCCCGAAGTCGCCCGCTGTAACTGTGTTGCCCAGACTCCCTTTACAGGCTTTTGTGGCTACTAAGTATGTTGGCTCCGTTCCATGCAGAATGTAACCGCCGTGCACGGAATCGAAAGTAACGGGATTAACGCCTGTACTTCCGAATGAAATGGCAGGTTCGCCAATCTGGCCGACAATCGATCCGTCCGTGCCAATGATTTGCAGGATGACAGAGTTGCCGCTGATTTGGCCATTCACCGACGCCACGGAGAAACAAGGATAGTTACTCAGTTCGGTTGTCGGGTCTACAAAAGTCAGAGTGCCGGTGACAGTCGCGTTGCTGGCGCCGATGTTCTCCCCTTGAACAAGTGACCCGGTCACGGCGAAGTCTTGATTACCCAGCCCGGCGCTGCCGCCCGTGCTGTGAAAGCTCCCTTGGATCGGCCCTGTAATCGATGGCACGGAAAAGGCACTCCATGACCCCGTGGTAGCGTATCCGCAGGACGTACCGCTGGCGACGGTCGATCTATAAGTGCCGCCCATGATGGTCGAGCCATCTGCGCTCAGCGTCCCATTCATTAGCGTAAAAGTCTGCGAGCCAGCTGAGAAAGTCAGGTTTACCGTCTGGCCGCTGATCTTTCCCTGAGTGATCGCTGCCGATCCTGCGTTACAGGGCAGTCCTGTAGTGGAAGCCGACGACGTGACGGAGTAAACCGCTTGTCCAGTCACCAGACCAAGACTCTGCTGCAACAAAAACCCGCCCTGCACACCACCCGTGAAAGTTGGGCCAGTCTGATTAGGGTCTGTCTGCGGCGACATCGTGAACTGCCAGTTGCCGGAAAGGTTTGTGCTCGGCTGCGAGTTGCTGGAGGCGCTGCCCCCGCACGCCGAAAGCATCATCGTTAGCACTAGAGTAGTGCCGATCAGCAATGCCCGCAGACCATAAGCGTGCCATCCGCAATCCTTGAACGGTTCGCGTCTCGCGCGGCATGGCATTCGGGGTTTAATCAATCTCTGCATGGTGCTCCACGTCCTGCAAAGTTCGATCATTTGGGGTGAGAAGGATCTGGTCCGGATGGCCGCCGGGGTTCGTTTCCGACAAAGGTTCCACGCCGAGATCGCCTTCGCGCCCCGAGACTGCGCCGCTATTGATCCCGCTGCCCGTGATGGGCACCGTAAAGATGGCATCACTGTTCGGACTCGTAACAACCAGGGTTGCCTTGAGCGGGGACGGACATTGGGCCGGTGGAGTACCGGCCGCGCAGGTTTCCTGCGGGGCAAAGGTAACCGCAACGGGACAAGACTGTCCTGGATCGAGATTGAAAGGCTGCCCCAGCGAAGGGACGCCGTTGAGGCCACAGCCATCCATCTCCGTAAAGTTGGTCGCACCACTGTCGTTCGTTAAGCCCACCGTCACACCGCTTAGAGAAGCGCCCGAAGCGTTTGCCAGCGTGATCGTCTGGGTGGTTGGAGGCGAACCCAGTACTTGCGCGGAGAACATCAGAGCCGACGGAGCTAGTGTGATCGGTTGTTGGCATGCGCTTGCGCCGTTCAACGCCAGACACAGGTTCCCGTAGTCTCCGGAGCTCGTTGTGCTCTGGAGGTTGCCCAGGCAGCCGGGTGTCGCCACCATGTAAGATGGTCCAGCCCCGCTCACGATATACCCGCCGTGCGTCGGGGCGAAGTCAACTGGATTAACTCCTATGCCTACCAATGAACCAACCGGTTCGCCGATCAGACCCACGCTGGTGCCGTCAGTCCCGACGATCTGCAGAGAAACGGAGCTACCAGTAATTTGGCCGTACAATGTCGCAAGGGTGAGACAGGGGTAGTCACTCAGGTTGGTTAGCGCATTCAAGAAGTTCAAATTGCCCGTGACTGTGGCGCTGCTGGCTCCGGTATTTGCCGCCTGCGTGAGAGACCCCGATACCAGGAAATCCTGTTCTTGCAGGCCGGCGGCGCCGCCAGCGCTGTGAAACGTCCCTTGGATTGGGCCGGTCAGCGGCGGCACCAGAATTGCGCTCCATTGCAGCCCCGTTTGAGCGGTTCCACAGGGCGAACCGTCGCCGGCAGTTCCTGCGGTGGACTTGTAGATACCGGCCATCGACGTGCCGTCCAAACTAATGGTTCCAGTGAGGGTAAAGGTCTGTGTCCCCGCCACCGCAGTGAGGTTTTGCACGTTCTGGCCGCTGATGGATCCAGTGATGGCCGCCGATCCGGTGGTGCACGGGATCAACAGGTGCGGCAAGGAGACGGCGTAAGCTGCCGCTCCTGTTATTGAGCCATTGTTCTGCAGCAGAAACCCGCCCTGCAGGCCACCGAGGAACGAACCATCGGCCGGAGGCGCCATCGTGAACTGCCAGTTACCGGAAAGCGTTATCGGTACCTGCAATCCGCCACCCGAAGAGTTGCCACTCCCGCATGCCGAAAGCGCCGCCGCAAGCGCCAGCAACGCCAGCGGCAGACCCTTCATGCGCCCTGCGGAAAATCGGCGCGTGGGCAGCGGAAGCCTTCCGCCACATTGCGTTTGATTTTTGGTCAATCTCCGCATGATGTTCTACGTCCTAGAAAGCCAGCTTGAGACCGAACTGCACGGTGCGAGGCCGATGAGCATTGAGCGGGTGCAGAAAGGAAGCCCCCGTGACACAATCCGCTCCGCCACCCTTAAATCCCGCCGAATAGACGGGGCCGGCATAGCAACTGATTATGTTGTTTCCACTGCTGCCCGGGTTATCCGGATCGTAGACCCGGAACTCGGTGTGATTAAACAGATTGAAGGCCTCAGCGCGGAACTCAAGTTCACCTGACTCCCGGATCTTGAAATGTTTTAGCAGTGACATATCGAAGTTCACGCGCCTTGGGTTATTCAGGAAATTTCGCCCGGCGTTCCCGAAGGTGAGCCCGCGCGGAGCCACAAACTGCGAAGGATTGCCGATGAGTGGGCCAAAGCTTTGAGAATTGTTGAAGGGCGCGGCCAACCCTTTTGCCAAGTCGGGATAAGAAGCCGCGATGCCGAGCCCGCTGGAAACCCCGGCGTTGTCGGTCAGGGAGATGCCGGTGTTACCGGCGCTGTTGATCACAGTGAACGGCGTGCCCGACTGCACCAGCGTCACTCCCGAAAGCTCCCAGCCATCAAGAAGTCGATTGGCGAGCGCGGAACAGCAATTTGCCGGCGGCGCGCTCGCGTCTTTCGGTACTTCGTTGGCCCAGTCCATGAAGCGGCGAAGAAAATCTTTCAACGGCAGCCGATACACATAGCTGATACTGGCCAGATGACGTTGGTCGAAGTTTGAACTGGCCCGGTTCTCCCGTAGGTTGTAGGAGTCGACCAGAACCGGATCGCTTCGATCCGAGGCGTCGTCCAGAGAGTGGCTGTAAGAATAGGAGATTCCCAGAGTAAGTGGTCCGCTGGTGCGTCGCAACGTAGTCTGAAGTGCGTGATAACCCGAATTGGCCACATTCTGCAGGGAAAGGATCCTCCCCAGACCGGGGTAAGGACGGCCCGGCAGGGAGTTCACGTTCGGCGTGTAAGTGTTGGTGCACGCCGCCTGCAAATACATGTAGGCGGGGTTCTGCGGCGTCACCAGCGTGCCATTCTGCAGCAGAAACGGGGTCTTGCCGTCTCCGGGAGCGTTTCCCAAGCTCTGAGTTCCGCCTCCTGGAGGAATGTTGCAGTCAGTGATAGTCAAGGGTTCGTTTGGCCCAAAGGGATTCTCGCTTGCCGGCAACGGTGGCAACTGGTTGAGCTGACGCTCGACCGTCAGATGCGTTGCCTTGCTCCCCACATAAGCAAGATTCATTACGAAAGCCCTGGGCAATTCCCGTTGAATTCCGAAACTCCACTGCTGAGCATAGGGCCAAACCGCATGGGTCGGAATGGAAGTGACATCCAGAGGAAACACGGCACCAGAGGGTGGCGCAGATCCGCCACTCACGTTCGCACAAGCGCTGTTCGTCTGGTCAAACGCAGACCCGTAACCGACGTTGCCGATGCACGAATAGCTGACCGGAAGCGGTTGTGTGATGCTGAGCACCACTGGCGCGCTCGCCTCTAGAGAGCCGGTATTGGCCTCGTTACCGGTGCCATGCTCGAAAAAAATGCCGTATCCGCCACGAATCGAGGTCTTGCCGTCGCCCCACGGGTCCCAGGCAAAACCAATTCGAGGAGCCGGGTTGAACAGGTGCCCGCTCATACAACTGGCTGGGGTGCCGCTCGAACCGCATCGAACCAGGCCCAGGTTGCTCACCACGGTGGGGTCCAGCTGGAACGTCATGGGATTGAATGGCACTGCACTTCCATTACTTAGAAGCTCGCCATACACCGGGTCAACCGTAAACTGATTGGGCTTGTAACGCGAGGCCTCCCAGTTCCAGGCATTGCGGTTCTTCTCGCGATAGGTTCCGAACAGGCTTATTCGTAGTCCCAAGTTCAGAGTAAGCCGGCGAGTTACCTTCCAGTCGTCCTGGAAATAAGGCTCGGCAATTTGATAACGCTGATAATAACGGTGCTGCGCTGAATCTTGAGTGAAGCTTTGAATGAATCCAGCCGGATTTCCTTGTGGATCGGCGTATTGAACGAGGAAATCGGCAAAGGCGTTTCCCGTGCTGTGCGCGAGATTGCTGTAGGTCAACAGCCCTTGTAAGTCGCCAGAGGCCGCGCCGATCGCGTTGTTGCTCTGATTGCGTTGCGAGAATACATACTGTGCGCCGAATTGCAGAGTATGTCTGCCGATTGCCTTGCCCACGTCGTCCCGCACAGCGTACGTTGGATTGGTGTGGCTCCACGGCATATAGGCGGGATCGGCGGCAAATCCCCTTCCGCCATAAGCCGCATTGGTACCTAGAAAATTGACTCCCGGCATCTTTCCGCCAAAACCGTTATTGAAAATGTAACCGAGGGCGCATTGCGGGAAGCCACTTGCCGGGTCAACACTAAGTTTGGGATTGCACTGGTTTTGCTGATCTTTTGGCAGCGTCGGATCAATGACAAGCGGTCGATCGAGCGTCGGATCGCGCTGGAACTGCGCCCCACCCGGCCCGTTCCGGTCCGCCAGGGCAATGTTAGCATCGGTGTAACTGAGGACCAGATCGTTTAGCAGCGTTGACGATATCGTGTTCGTGACTCGCGCCACCAGGCTTGTGCCCGGCCCAACAAAGCGGTTCTGCGCGGTCGGGAAGGTGTCGCGCACAATGCCCCACTGCGGCGTAAGCACGGTAGTGTCCCAGGCATCGTGGACGTAGCGAAACGATACCTTCATCTTGTCTGTCAAAGCCTGATCGACGCGGAATAATTCTTCGCGCCAATAAGTGGAAGGGGAGACGGCGGCGTTGTAACAGCGATTGGGATCGCTGGGATCGGGACTGGAGGGGTCGAAATTGGCGAGGCTGAAGCTGCAGCCGAAAGGCGCATTGGGCAGGGGAATCAGATTCGAGTTCAGGATCGCCAACGCGTTTTTGTCCACGCTGGTGGCAGTTGGCGAAAATCCGCCGCCCAGTTGCAAATGCGGCAGAGGGATCAGCGTTCCAGCACTCGACCCCGGCGACACCGCCGGACAGTCCGGGAACTGCGCACGTACAAAGGTCCCCGAATTCAGCGGGCATACGTCACTGAAATCGAAGTCCTGGTAAACCGCGCCCGTACCAGGATTAGTTTGCAGGTTTTCTTGGATGCCCTTCGGTGTCAAGATCAATCCGCGCTCTTTCAACCCCGGCACCGCTTGGTTGTATTCGGTGGGGGTTTTTTCCAGCCGTACCTCCTCGGAATAGAAGAAAAATGTCTTGTCCTTCTTGGTGTTGAAAATACCCGGAATCGTGAGTGGCCCGCCGATCGTTCCGCCGAAATCCTGCCGCCGATAAAGTGGAGCCTTGCCTCCGATTGTCCGCCCCACCAGTTGCCCAGGCGCGGGCGGCGTCGTGCCGACAAAATCGAAATAATTTCGCGAGTTGAACGCTTCGTTGCGCACAAAGTCATAAAGGTTCCCGTGCAGCTTCGCTCCTCCCGACTTCGTGGTTACCTGCACCGTACCGGATGCAGTGCGACCGTACTGAGCGCCGTAGTTGGACGTCAGGACTTTCACTTCCTGAATGGCATCGAGGCTGGGATAAACCATCAGCGTACTCGAGGCACCATTCAGGCCGGTGTTAAGCACGTCGCCGCCATCGACCTCGAAAGTGTTGTATTCGACGCGGCCTCCATTCACGCTGTATTTCACGCTACCCACGACCCCCACTCTTGCCTCGTCCTGCCCCGTCTGATTGCTGACGCCGGGCGCGAGAGCGATGAGCTGCGTGAAATTGCGGCCGTTGAGTCCGATCGAAACCACTTCCTTTTGGGTGATCGTTCCGGAAACCGTGGAACTCTCGGTCTCCACCGTCCCCACACCGCTGGACTCGACGTTCACCTCCGTTTTCGCGCCTGCCGGTTCCAGCGCAGCGTCCAGGGTTAAATCAAGGCCTGCGGTCAGCGTGATGCTGTCAAAAGTCCTCGCCGCGAAATTCGGCGATGTCACGGTTAGCGTATAAATTCCAGGTTTAACGCCGGTGAAGGAATACGCGCCCTTCTCATTGACACGGGCTTCCACCTTTTCTCCGGTAGTGCTTGTCAGCGCCGCTTTCGCATCGGTTACGACGGCTCCTGTCTGGTCGGTAACCACGCCGTTGATCCCGCCCTCGTTTCCGGCAATCTTGCGAGCGGGACGAGCGGCACTCGGTTCTACCTGCTCCGCGGCACTGGCCTCGGCTGCCGGCTTGGCGGTTGCGGGCTGCAGGGCGGCGTCGAGCATCAACTTTTTGCCGGGCGTCAGGTTGAGGTTGGAGAAGACGGTGTCAGCGAAGTTATCTGCGGATACGGTTAGCGTGTAAGTCCCAGGGTAGAGTCCGGTCACGGAATAGAATCCCTGGTCATTGACCGGAATTGCAAGTCTCGCACCCGTCTCGCTTGCAAGCACCGCTTTCGCATCGCGCACAACGGCGCCGGTTTTATCGGTTACCGTTCCGCTGATAGCGGCCTGATCGGTCGTTGTTGTCTCCGCGCGCTCCTGGCCAAAGCTCAACGCCAACCCGAGAACCGCCAGCGTCAGGATGCTGAGCAAGCGAGAAACAACAGAAGGGACAGAGAACCGCACACGCATAGCTCCGGAGTAATAGGTTCTTTAGGAATGCAATAGCAACCGCGGATTGTATATGGCGAGTTCCCGCGCCAAGGTTAAGGCAGTATGAATTTCCGGCGGCCGCGTTATTCAACCTCGTTTCCCACAGTGCAGTCCAAGTGTTGGTAAGAACAAACCGCCTGGGATGCGGGTTCAGATTCATCACCTTAAGACCGCAGGCCTCGCCAAAAGCCTCAACTGACGTGCGATCTGGACGGCTTCCGTTAAAAGAACTTTCATCAACTTGTCATACAACCTTAATATTGTCCGGCCAGTCAGCAGATAGACTCGGGCTGCAATTCAAGCTTCGCTGCGGTGAGTTGGTGCGCACAACTCGCGTAACCAATAGAGGGATCAGCGTGCGGCGCAATGCCCCATGTGTTAACGAGCAAGGTTAAAACTCAGAGAGGAATCAATGAATATGCGGATGAAATCGATTTTCGCGGTGCTGGTGCTGATGCTGGCCGCGATCGTAAGCTTCGTGCCCCAAGCACAGGCAACAATCACAATAGAAGTGACCATTGCCGGTTCGTCGGCCATGTGGCAGACGATGGCCTTAGGCGCTTACAATCTGGCTTGTCCTACTCTCCCTTGCGCCACGGTTAAGGGAATTCAGGGCGGGCACTGGACCAGCGCTTCCAACGCTGTGAACCTCACCGACACGCGCGTGTCGCCCAACAATGTTGACGCCGGCACGATCTGGATCGTTTGGAATCCCGGCGCCACCAAGATATGGTCTTTCCTCAAGGTTGACTCCGTCGTTGGAGACCGCTGCTACTTTGCTCAGCCTCGATGTACCGTAGGCGCTCCAGCAGCCAACCTGACAGGTAGCGGCTCGAGTCAGATCTCCTCCGTCCTTTGGGGCGCGGACGCGGCTTTGCCGTCAGTAGTTTCGTCTATCTACTCCACCGGAACCCCGGTTACGGTAGCGGCCACCGACATCCGTCCTGAAGATGCGCAGTTTGCCGCGTGCCGCGTGAATTCCGGCCTCGGTGCCGGTACCAAGGGCGGTGCTTCCAGCGACGGACTCGACGGCTTAGCGTACAACGGAGTCAACGCCTCCGGAGCTTGTCCAGCCAATGGCCTTGGCGCAGGCTCGGGAGCCTATGTGGGTACTCCCATTAAGAGCGGCTATCCTGGCAGTTCCTCGCAAGCCAATGTTTTGTCCTTCAACATCAAGGGCGTCGACCCCATCACGGGGACCGCCATTCCGGCTTTCTCCGTGCTCAGTGTTGGCGCTGCGCCCATCGTGTTCGTCGATGAGCGTCAGTCCCAACTCAAGGGTCTCAAGAACGCCACCGACGTCCAACTGCAACAGGTGTTTTCCGGTAAGAATTGCGATGCCAGTGCTTTCGGCCTGACCGCCGGTGGCATTAACGCCTTCCTGCGCGAGCCCCTGTCGGGCACGATGAACACGACGGAAGCCACCGTTTTCCGCAAACCCACCGTCTATTCCGGCGCGATCCTTGGCAGCAGCCAGGAGACCAGTGTTGGCCTCAATAACCCACTCGCCGGCCAGACCGGAACTTGCACCAGCAGTGACGGTAAAGGTGCGCGCTATCGCGGAATTGGTACCGGCGAAGTCGTGAAATCTGTTTTAAACTCGGCCACTAAGTTTCCCAACAGCCTCGACGGTATGGCTTACACCTTCTTTAGCTACGGAAACGTGAGTTCGATCGCCAACCAGTCGGCCTACGGTTACATCACACTGAACGGCGTGGACCCGATTTTCGCCAGCTACAGCGGCGGGGATCCCGGTCAGCCCGGCAACGGCACGTTGCCAGCTGGGGCTAATCTGCCTGCGTCTTGCAGCGCATCTTTTCCCTGCCCGGAAAGCAAGATCTGGACGGGCGGGCTCTCCTTCCCGAACCTCCGCAACGGCACTTACCTCTCGTGGTCGGTCTTGCGCCTGGTTAGCAACGGACAACCCCTGACGTATGCAACGTCTCTGGTGCACAACTCGCAGCAGTTTGTGGTCACTTCCGTTCCAGATTATGTTCCGGCGACGAAAGTAGTGATAGGGGGTGTGACCGCCGATCCGGGGCTCTTGTACCTGCGTTCACACTACCAACAGTACGACGGATCCGGTGCTTTAATCGGCGCAGCTCCGGTTGACAAAGGCGCAACCGAAGCAGGCGGCGACATGGGCGGCTGTATCCTCCCGTCCGGGAAAACCACCACACAAAGCGTTAACGGTGACTTCCCGGTTTGTAAGAGCAGACCGTAACTCGACCCAATCCGTTTCACAGAACACGGAGGGCGGACCGTCCATCGATCCGCCCTCCTCTTTAATCGATAATGCGACGTATATTCCCCACAATAGACAGTACGATGTCCAATCTTCCGCTATTCAATTTCATAAGAGCGCTTGCTCTCGGAATCGCGCTTTTGTCTCTGGCCCAGGTCAGTTCGGCGCAGTTGCCGGCGTCCCCGCCTGCGGCCAATCCAGCCGACTCTCGTTTTCAAGGCGTCCAGGAAGACTGGACCTCACCCGCGCTGACCAGCAGCCATCTCATGCCGACTCGACCGCTAGCCGGATTCGTCACTGAGAATCCCCACTACACCGTGGAGTTACTGCAGGTACAGTGGCGATTGGGAGATCCCATCGACCTTTATGTCATGAAGCCGAAAGGAGTCAAGAAGCCCCCGGTGATCTTGTATCTGTACGGTTATCCTACGGACACTGAGGTCTTCCGGCGCGATGCCTACGAAGAACTTGTGACCAGGAACGGTTGTGCCGCGGTAGGCTTCGTTTCCGCGCTCACCGGACATCGCTACCACGACCGGCCGATGAAGCAGTGGTTCCTGAGCGAACTGCAGGAAAGCCTGGCAACCTCGGCGCACGACGTGCAGATGGTGCTGAATTATCTGGCCGCGCGCGGCGACCTCGACGTGAACCGGGTGGGAATGTTCACCCAAGGATCGGGAGCAAGCATCGCGATCCTGGCTTCGGCAGTCGACCCGCGCATCAAAGTCCTGGAGGCACTGGATCCCTGGGGCGATTGGCCAACCTGGATGGCAACCTCTCCTTTTGTGCCAGATGACGAGCGCGCGGATTACGTGAAGCCGGAATTCTTGAAGAAAGTGGCCGCGCTCGAGCCCGTCGATTGGCTGCCTAAGATTCAGGCGAAGAAATTCCGGCTTGACCAGGAACTCTTCGAGACCAAGACACCGAAGGCTGCCAAAGAAAAGCTGCAGGCGGCAATCCCCCTGGGCGCAACCGTTGCGCTCTACAAGAATTTAGACGAGTTCAAGGCCGCTTTCGAGGACGGCAGGAACCTGGAATGGATTCATCACGAACTCCAACTTCTTCCAGAACCACCTGCGTCAACGAACAAGGCCACGGTCCCAGCAAATCCTCAGTAGGCGCTGCATTTTTCCAGGTGCAATCGAGCCCGCGCCCGCATCCTAGAAAATGTACAAGGCTTTTGCTGTTCGGACGCCGGCAGGGATCATCGGCAGCAGTTTGCACGATTTCTCCGAGTCCAAAGGTGTGCGGCCGGGTAATCATCCAGAATAACCGAAGACTTTTAACTCTCCCCCGAGGTGAACGCTTTAATGTTCAAGCTTCGCATTCCAGTGTTCGCAATCTTGGCGCTAGCCGTGGGTGGCGCACTTCTGAACCTCACTGGCTGCGGCGGTTCCGGCGGCGGTGGTACTCCGAAACCTTCACCGCCGAAGATCGTCAAAGCATTCGGCGTGTCCATCATTGCGCTGAACGGCAGCACCACGCTGACCTTCAATCTCTCGAACCCGAATGCAAGCACCATGCTAACCGGTGTGGGCTTCACCGACTCGTTGCCGGCCGGGCTGGTCGTATCCACGCCCAATGGTCTGACGGGCAGTTGCGGCGGTGGAACGATCTCGGCCACGGCGGGATCGGGAAGCGTCAGCCTGTCCAGCGCCGCTCTGGCCGCGGGCGCACCGTGCAGCTTTTCGGTCAACGTGACTGGTACGACCGAAGGAACCAAGAACAACACAACCAGCGCGGTCACCTCGAATGAAGGCGGAAATGGCGCCACAGCTTCGGCCAGCGTCATGGTGGGCGGCTCGCCGGGGAAAATCCAGCACGTGGTAGTGATCTTCCAGGAGAACCGCACTCCGGACAATCTTTTCCAGGACCCGGTGTTGATCAATCCACCTCGGAACGCGGACATCCAGAGCTTCGGCTTCGACTCGAATGGCAATAAGATCCAACTGCAGAAAGTGGATCTCGCCGCAAACTTCAACCCCGCCCACAGTCACCATGCCTTTAACCTCATGTGCGACCTGAATTTGAGCGGACAATGTCAAATGAATGGGGCGGACTTGATTCCGGTCACTTGCCCTCAGGGTATCCAGAATTGCGTGTTTTCTTACGCCGACCCGACGCAGGTGCAACCCTATTTTCAGATGGCTGAGCAGTACACCTTCGCCGACCGCATGTTCCAGACCAACCAGGGTCCGAGCATGCCGGCGCATCAGTTCATTATTTCCGGGACGTCGGCGCCAGCGGTGGGGAGCCCTCTGTTTGCGGCGGAGAATCCAAACAACCCGAACGGCGGCCAGCCCAATGCGGGGTGTGATGCACCCGCGGGGTACACGGTCGCACTGATCGATTCGAGCGGCAGCGAAAACTCCAACGCCCCGGTCTATCCATGTTTTGACCATCCAACCCTGACCGATCTGCTGGAGATGAACGGCAATACTTGGCGCTATTACACTTCGTCGGGTTACGCGGGCGGTACGGGCCTCGCGATCTGGGTCGGCCCGGAGGCGATCCAGCATATCTGCGGATCGTTGGTGAATGGCATGTGCGGGGGACCGGATTGGACGGACCACGTGGTCCTCAACCAGGCGCAGATACTCACCGACGTTACCAACCACCAGTTGCCGGACGTGAGCTGGGTAATTCCAACCGGCCAGGCGTCGGACCACCCGGGGATCACCGACGGTACGGGGCCGTCCTGGGTGGCGTCGGTAGTGAACGCGATCGGCAACAGCCCCTACTGGGCGGACACGGCAATCTTCATTACCTGGGACGACTGGGGCGGCCTCTACGACCACGTGCCGCCGCCGCAAGTGCTGCAGAATTGCGCGCAATTTGGGTGTGGCTATATCTACGGCTTCCGGGTGCCGTTGATCGTGGTTTCGCCGTACGCCAAGGCGCAGTACATTTCGCACAACCAGCATGATTTCGGCAGCATCCTGAAGTTCATCGAGGGCGCCTTCAATCTGCCTTCGCTCAATTACGCGGACGCGGCGGCGGACGACTTCTCCGATTGCTTCGATTTCAACCAGACCCCATTGCCGTTCCAGACAATCCCGGCAGCCTTGAACGCCGAATATTTCTTAAACGACAAGACGCCGCCGAAGGACCCGGACGACGACTGAAATCAGGGTTCTCCCTCACAACAGGTTCTGGTTGTTGAGACGCGATACAAAAGGGCGCGGACTATGTCCGCGCCCGAGTCCAAATCCAACTACAAGATGTCTCGCCTACCCCTTACTGGGCGGTAAACGAGACCGTCGTCGAGGTCGTCACGGCACCGCTGTTTCCGCTGGCGGCGGCAGTTGCCGTGATCTGCACCGTGTACGTTTGGGTCGGAGGCGGAGACGACCCACCTCCACCGCAGCCGAACATGGTCAGTGCTATGAGAAGGAGGCCCGCCGCCAGCAGCAGGTTTCGCACAACTTTCCGGTAGTCTTTCCTCCGGCGGCCAACCAGGAAAAGACCCGCGAGGCCGAGCGGCGTCCAGAGCAAAGACGCGTTCAGCACCGAGGACTTCGTTGCGCGGTTGGCTGCGCGCCGCGTTCCCGAGGTCGCTCCTTGAATGGTCAGCATCGTGGTAGCGGTGCTGCCGTTGGGAGTCACCATGGCCGGATTGAACTTAATCGTCGCGGTAGAGGTTGGGGTCAGAGTGGCAGCGAAGCTTATTGGACTGGTGTAGACGCCTTGCGGGGTTACGGTCACGGTGATGGTTGCGGTGCCGCCGCTGGAAATTGTCTGCGTGGCGGGAGAAGCGCTGATGGTGAAGGTGGCGGCCGTGACCGGTTCCGTGAGCGGACTGGAAGTGCTGCCCTGGTTGTTCGTGTCTCCGCCGTACACGGCGGTGATCGAATCGGTGCCGATTGTAACTAGCGTGGTTGTAGTCAGCGTGGCGACTCCGCTAGCCAGCGTGCCAGTGCCCAGCGTACTCGTCCCATTCTTGAACGTTACAGTTCCTGTGGGTGCAGGCCCGGTCGAATTCACGGCAGTCACCGTCGCCGTGAATGTTACCGAGGCTCCTGACGGTATTGAGTTTGCACTCGCGGTCAGAGCGGTAGTGGTCGTGGCGACAATGGCTTCCGGCAGTGCTGACGACGTACTGCCAGCATTGTTGGCGTCCCCGCCATAGACGGCAGTGATCGAGTGTGAGCCGCCCGCGAGCGCGGAGGTGGTAAGCGTAGCCATCAGTGAGCCGTTCAACGTGCCCATCCCGAGCGCCGTGCTGCCATCTTTGAACGTCACTGTACCGGTGGGCGGATGAGTGCCAGCTGTGGCAACGGTCGCAGTGAAGGTCACTGGCGCACCCTGATTCGCCGGGTTCGCGCTGGGTATCAGGGTCGTAGTCGTGACCGCGGTGATGGTCTGCGTGAGGACTAACGACGTGCTCCCAGCGTTATTCGTGTCTCCGGCATAGACGGCAGTGATCGAGTGTGTGCCGGCCGTTAGGGAGGAGGTTGTGAGGGTAGCCACTTGTGCGCCGGCCATGGTGTTCAGAGTTCCCGTGCCGAGCGATGCAGCGCCATCGTTGAAGGTCACGGTCCCCGTCGGTGGGTGAGTACCGGCGGTAGCAACGGTCGCAGTGAAGGTCACCGCCGTACCCTGGACCGCCGGGTTCTGGCTGGAGGTCAGGGTCGTGGTCGTCGTGGCGGTGTTGATGGTCTGCGTAAGCACGGACGATGTGCTCCCAGAGTTATTCCCGTCTCCGCCATACACGGCAGTGATCGGGTGCGCGCCGACCGCGAGGGTGGAGGTGGTGAAGGTGGCCACTTGGGAACCAGCCACGGTGTTCAAAGTTCCCGTGCCGAGCGATGCAGCGCCATCGTTGAACGTCACGGTCCCTGTGGCCGGGTGAGAACCAGTCGTGGCAACCGTCGCGGTGAAGGTCACCGCCATACCCTGATTCGCCGGGTTAAGGCTGGAGGTCAGGGTCGTGGTCGTGGTGGCCGTAATGGTCTGAGCTAGTACGGACGATGTGCTGGACGGGTTGTTCGCGTCTCCGCCATAAACCGCGGTGATCGAGTGCATACCGACAGTGAGGGCGGAGGTTGTAAAGGTTGCGACTTGGGAGCCAGCGACGGTGCTCAAAGAGCCACTGCCGATCGCCGTGCCGCCATCGTTAAACGTCACGGTGCCCGTGGGTGGGTGAGTGCCGGAAGTGGCAACGGTCGCAGTGAAGGTCACTGCCGCACCTTGACTGGCCGGGTTAAGGCTGGAGGTCACGGTCGTGGTCGTAGTGGTGGCGGCGTTGATGGTTTGAGTCAGTACGGACGATGTGCTGGACGGGTTGTTCGCGTCGCCGCCATAAACCGCCGTGATCGAGTGGGCGCCGACCGTCAGGGTTGAGGTCATGAAGGTGGCCACTTGGGAACCAGCCACGGTGCTCAACGTGCCCGTGCCGAGTGTTGTGGTGCCATCCTTGAACGTAACGCTTCCAGTGGGCGGGTTAGCGCCAGTCGTGGTAACGGTCGCAGTGAAGGTCACCGCCGTACCCTGATTGGCCGGGTTCTGGCTGGAAGTGAGCGTGGTGGTTGTCGTCGCCGGGACTGCCAGCGTGTACTCCCAGATGCCGCGACCATAGGTGGAAACCCGCAGCTTCTTGAGCCCGGCGGAATTGAATAGCCGGATGGCTGAGACGGGCACGTTGGGCAAATATCCGGCTTGGCCGCTGCTAGGCGACGGGCCGACTTCCGTCCAGCTCGGGCTCGACGTCGAACTTACAAAAATGCCGACATCGGTGGCTGCGTAAAGCTGAGCGGGATTGACCGAGGAGTCCACAAACAGGTCGTTGACGGGTGAATCCGGCAGACCCGTGCCGCTCCAATCCGTCCAATCGCTCGCAAGGCCTGTGCCGCCGGCGTCGGTGGTCTTAAAGACGTGCGAGGTGTTGAAACCCATGATCCCGACGTACGCGGTCTGTCCGGTTGTATCCGTATTGTCCATCGCCACCGAAGAGATTGCGTAGTTCGAAGGATTGATGGTTCCGGTTACGTTGGAAAGAGCGGTTGTGGCCGCGTTCGTTGTGGCCCAAACCTCGCCCGCGGGGCCAAACGATGGTCCAAACACCGGCCCCAACCCAAACGTGACAGCATAGATAACGTTGGAGAAGCCGTTGCTGTCCTTGGGACCGCCCGCGGCCAGACCATGTACTTGGTTGGTTTCGAAGCCCGAGCAGGGCGAGATGTCCAACGTGTCGAAATTGACGCTTAGCTCATTGAAAACGCTATTTATCGTGGCCGCACCGCGCAACACCCGGCAAGTGCCGATCAGCATCTCGCTGGTGTTTTGCGGATCCAGAATGAACGGGGTGTAGAAAGCGCCGGTATCAATGTTCCCGAGCACGTCAGGACTCGCAACGTAAAAGAAGTTATTCTCACAGTTGATGCCAAGCTCGCAGATCACGATCTCGGATACGGGCGTCGACGCGAACCATTCCTCGGTTTTGTTGGGGTTGATGGCGTTGTAGCCGCCGTCTCCCCCAAGAACGGTGGCGAATTGCGAACTAGACGTCGCCGTGCTGGTCGCGGGTGAACCGTTATCCTGCGTGCCTCCCAGCAGCGTGTTCTGATCGGTGGGGTGCAGGGAGAACGAGACAAACTGCGTCATCGACCCGATGTTGGTGTTGAGGTTGTCAAATTGATTGGTTCCGGAATTGCATGAACCGAAATCCAGGCCGGTGAAGCCGTCGAGCGCGCGCGAGACGCCTCCGTCGTTCCCAAAATACATGATGTCTTTGCCGCCCACCACCATGAAATCCAAACCATGCTCGTCAGGATGCACATTGGCGATGCTGCTGCAGCCGTAAACGTGGGTCAAATTGAGCCAGGACTTGGGAAGGTTGGCATCCACGGTGGAACAGGTGGTCGCCTTATTGGCCAGCTTGCACCGGAACAGGTTCACCGCCCCCGCATAGATATCGGTGGAGGTGCCGTCGGGATCTCCGATCGCCGAGATTTCCAGATTGTAAAAAGCCTGTTCCGTGCCGCAGCCGGCGGGATTACCCTGATTGTCAACGTCCCCGCAAACCGTGATTCCGGTTTCGTCGATTTGGGTCCAGGCGGCTCCGCCGTTGGTGGACTGCCAGATACCGAAGTCATTGTCGCTGCCGTCGACATACCAGAAATACATTTCGTTGCGTCCAGGTACGGTGGTCAGTTGGCCACGAAACATCGGACAAGTCGAAGCGTTATTGATGAACTGCACTATGGTGGGGCAGTTCCCCAGGCTGAGATTAGTCGGGTCAGGTTGGTTGGTCAGCCGGGTCCAGTGGGTGCCGTCTGTTGAACTGTAGAGGCCATGGTATTGAATTGCGGCGAAGAATTTCCCCGCCTTCAAATTGTAGGTGACATCGGTGACTGGACTGGGAAGGCTGTTGTCGGTCGGGGTCTGGTAGGTCCAGGTCGCGCCCATATCGGTAGACAGATAGAGGCCCCAATTTGACGTGTTGAGGTTGAGCAGGGCTTCCTGGTCGCCTTTGAAACTGTCTGCCGCGGCCGCCACTACCGTGTTGGTTGATCCCGTCGCCGAATCCCAGGCGAACTTGCTGAATCCCAAGCCGGCGAAGGGATGCGCTCCGCTGTCGCTGGACGGGATCAACGTCCAGGTGGCCCCTTTGTCGGTCGAGCGGAGAATGCCGACTCCGTAGTAGCTGTCGATCGCGTTGTCGGGTTCTCCCGTTCCCACCAGCACCACGCTGCCATCCGCTTTGACCGAAACTGCGCCGTTGGTCAACGAGGCCTGCTGATCGGTGAGTGGAGTCCAGGTTACAGTAGCTGGATTGGCATTCGCGGCATTGGTCGATTTCCAAACGCCTCCCGAGGCCGCGGCGGCATAAACGGTGTTTCCGGTCGCGTCACTCTGATCGATCGCGATGGCGGTGCTGCGGCCGGAGACCAGACCGTAAAAGTCCTGATCGGAAACCAGCGGCGCCGGTCCCAAAGCTACCCAGCCCGCCGTTGCCGGCGTGGCCGGGGCCGAGTTTCCCGCCCTCTTTGCCGCCGCTTCCCGCGCCGCCCGCATCGCCATCTTCTGCTGGTGTGCCCGCAGACGGAGCGCGGCGGCCGACTGCCCCTTGGGAGCTTCGCGGCCTCGCATCATCCATTCTGCCCGCTTGCCCGGACGGTCTTTGTCTTGCTCCTCGATGGGATCATAGAGCGACTTCCGTTTCGAGCCCTGAGCGAATGCGCTGGCGGAGAAAACAGAGGCGACAAGCAACAGGAATACAGTGAGCGTCGAGATAGTACGCATGGTGAGATTACACAATGACGGCATCGACCGCGTATGTCGCATGATCACTCCGTAGCGCAGAAGGAGATTGAGGGGCTGCAAGCATTATCAATGCTTCTTCCTATCTGAGCAAGTCACCCAGCTGCCGGGTTGTACGGTAGAGAACTATTAGTTAGCGTGGATGACCAAAGTCACACCTAATTTACAGGGCTGCGCTACCGGTCAAGGGCGCTTTCGCACCCGGCTAAACCTCGGCCAGTTCTTCTTCCAGTAACTGTTTGTTATAGAGATCGGTGTAATAACCGTTGCGGGCGATGAGTTGGTCGTGGGTGCCGAGTTCCACGATGCGTCCCTGGTGGAGCACCGCGATCGCGTCGGCGTTGCGGACGGTGGACACACGGTGGGAGATGAAGATAGTGGTGCGTCCGCGCATGATTTCCCGAAGATGGTTGAGGATCTTATCTTCCGTTTGGGTGTCAACGCTGGAGAGGGCATCGTCGAGAATCAGAATGCGCGGACTGCGAAGCAGGGCGCGGGCGATCGCAGTGCGCTGCTTCTGGCCTCCGGAGAGCGTGATGCCGCGCTCGCCGACGGTGGTGTTGTAGCCGTCGGGGAAACTCTCGATGTCCTGGGCGATATTGGCGGCTTGGGCGGCGGCTTGGATGTCGTCAAGCGACGCTTCGCCGCCGTCCTGCGACTCTTCCTTCGAAACTCCGAACGCGATGTTCTCGCGAATCGTGTCGCTGAACAGGAACGTCTCCTGTGGCACGAAACCGATTTGGCGGCGCAGCGAGTCGAGAGGAAATTGGCGGATCGGATGGCCGTCGATAAGAACGGCACCTGGCGCGGCGTCGTAAATGCGCGGGATGAGATTGACGAGCGTCGTTTTGCCGGAACCCGTCGGGCCAACGATGGCGAGGCTGGAGCCGGCAGGGATGCGCAGGTTGATGTCCTTAAGAACGGAAGTCCCGTTGTAGGCAAAGTTGAGCTTGCGGAATTCGATTTCGCCAGAAATATCGGGTGATCGCGGAACATGAACTGGCTGGTTTTCCGACGGCCCGATGACCCGATCAACCGATGGCCCGATTTCATCCGCGATCTCGGGCTGCTGCGTCAAAATTTCGTTGACACGCACCAGTGATGCCGTTCCGCGCTGGAAAATGTTGATGACCCATCCCAGCGCGATTACCGGCCATGTCAACTGCACCATGTAGGTATTGAAAGCGACGAAATCGCCGACATTCATCTTGCCCGTAAGGACTTGCCGTCCGCCCAGCCACAGCACGATGACGACGGCCGCGCCCAGCATGAGTTCGAGCGTCGGCCAGAGCATGCCCATCAGGCGAACCAGGCCGAGGCTGCGGCGAATGTATTCTTGATTGGCGTGCTCGAAGGCGTCGATTTCAGCTTGTTCCTGCACGTATGCGCGGATGACGCGGGCACCCGAGAAATTTTCCTGGGCGCGCGCCGAGATGTCGGAGAACATGGCCTGAATACGCTCGAAGCGCTCGTGAATGCGGCGCCCGAAATACTGGATGACGATGCTGGCGATGGGCAGCGGCAGAAAGGCGTAAATCGTCAGCTTAGGGCTGATGGCCAGCATGAAGGCCAGCGCCCCAGCGGTGAAAACGAGGGTGTTGGCCGAGTACATGATGGCGGGACCGAGCAGCATCCGGACCGCGTTCAGGTCGTTGGTGGCCCGCGCCATGATGTCGCCGGTGCGGTTGCGCTGGTAATAAGAATAGGAGAGGCGCTCAAGGTGCGCGAACAGATCGTTACGCAAATCGAACTCGATGTCGCGAGAGATGCCAATCAGGACCCAGCGTGTCAGGAACTGGAAAATGCCCTTGCCTGCCGCGAGGCCGATGATCAAAAGGGAGTAAGTGAAAAGCTTTTGACGGGTCACGCCTGAGTGCAGATCGTTGACGGCGCGGCGCAGGACTTGCGGGAACAGGATCCAGATGCCGTTATTGAATAAGACGCAGAGCCCGCCCCAGAATAGACCGCCGCGGTAGCGCTTCAGATACGGAACGAGCGGGCGCAGGTTCTTGGGAATCATGAGATCTGGTAGATGAAATTGTAGCAGTGGTGGGTGCGGATTTTCTCAGCGCGGGCGCGAGGGCGACGAACGTGGCTGTCAGCAGCAGGGCGGTCCAGAGCGACAGCATGCCGGCGGCAAACATCAATCCCGAGTACAGCAGGTCGGCGCGTTCCATCCGGTTCCCCCGCTCTCGAAGGGTCAAGTAAAAAGCCGGGCGAGGACGGAGGTTGGAGGTTCCGTTCCCCACCCGGGTAGGAGAGAAATTCTTAACGTAAAACTCACTTTGCGAAGCCCACCCGGTGTCTCATCCTGTAGAGTTGCGGCTGGCCGCCTCTCCGCAGAAGAAGCTAGTTCTCGGGCGGAGGCGCCATGTGGTCTTTCATATGTCCCATATGGGCTTCGTGTTTGGCCTCGATCTGAGCCAACTTGGCTTTCTGATCGGCGGTCAGGACCTGCATCATTTCCGACTTGATGCGGGCGTGCTGAACCTGGATTTCGATCATGGTCTGCGCGTTCTGCGTCGCCAGAGCGCGAGTCTTGGTTTCGTCGAAGGGACCGCTGGCCTCAAGCGCCCGCATGGCAGCATGGTTCTGGTGCATCTGCTGCACGAGCGGTTGGATCGTTGGTTTCTCTTTCTCCCAGATTGCCTTGACCTGGGCCTGCTGATCGCTGCTCAGATCGAGAGCCCGAGTGAAGAATCCCATCATGTGGTGGAAATCGCCGTCGGGCCCGCCGTGACCGTGCATGCCCTGGGCAATCGCGGCTGCCACGGCCAGCACTACAGCGGCGCCGATGGTGAGAACGCGGATACGAGTTGATTTCATTGGAACTCCTTTTAAACTACCTTGATCTCGTAGCGTCGGGAGGCAGCCCGAACATCTATGCTGATAAGAACACGATTCCGGCAAAGATGCGGTAAAGAGTCGGTCAAGCGGGGTAAAGTTTTGTAAAGGAGCCGCAGGCTTTTAGTTATTGGCCGCTATCGCGGTTCGCCAGAAGCCAGTGGCTGGAAGTAGCAGCGCTTCAGCAATCACAAATCTTTACCGCGTCAACACTCGCGAAGGTGTTAGATGAGTAACAGCATGGATCACATCCTGGTGGTGGATGACGACATCGAGTTGTGCGGCCTGGTACAGGAGTACCTGACGGCCGAGGGGTTCAGCCTGAAGGCTGTCCATGACGGCGAGGTCGGCCTGCAACAGGCGCTGACCGGCGAGTATGCGCTGGTGGTGTTGGATGTCATGTTGCCGGGGATCAATGGTTTTGAAGTGCTGCGCCGGATTCGCAGCGTGTCGAAAATTCCAGTGCTGCTGCTGACAGCGCGTGGCGAAGATGTGGACCGCATTGTCGGTTTAGAAATCGGGGCGGACGATTATCTTCCGAAGCCGTTTAACCCGCGGGAACTGGTGGCACGAATCCGCGCCATCCTGCGCCGCACCAGGCCCGTCAGGGCGGCAGACGCGGTTCCGGAAGTGCTGACCGTGGGCGACGTCGAACTGGATCCGGCGACGCGCAGCGTGCTGCGGGCGGGACAACCGGTCGATCTCACCTCGGTGGAATTCAATCTGCTGGAAGTGCTGTTGCGCGAGGCGGGGCGAGTAGTGACGCGGGAGCGCTTGGTGAACGCTGTCCTCAGTCGCAAGTTTATGCCCTTCGATCGCAGCATCGACATGCATGTCAGCAAGGTGCGGCGGAAGCTGGGCGACTCCGAAGAAGATGGAGACCACATCAAGACGATTCGCGGAGTGGGCTACATGTTTGCACGGCCGGCGAAGCCGAAGAAATGAAAAACGCTATTGGCTTCTTGTTCTTGGCTCCTGGCTAAACCCTGTTTGCGAGCAGCTAGGAGCCAGAAGCTAGGAGCATTCTCAAACAATGAAAAGCCTTTTCCTGAAAATTTTTCTGTCTTTCTGGGCGGCGCAAGCGCTCTTCGTGGTGCTGGCGATTCTGGTGACGATTGCGCTGCGTCCAGCCCGGCATGGAATCGAAAGTGAGGCGCCGCAGATTTTGGCAGAAGCGGTGAATGCTTACCAGAGCGGTGGCGAGAAGGGCACCCACGACTATCTGGAGGAACTCTGGCATACCCAGCATGTGCGGGCCTTTGTTTTTGATCCGACTGGTCATGAACTTTCCGGACGAAGAGTGCCGCCCTGGGTCGAAGATGTCCGGCAGGGCGTTCCGCCGCGCGGCCTTCCACTCCACCACCGGGGGTGGATCGACAGGTTGCAACCCGATCCCTTGATGCGGCAGGCGCTCACGCTGGATGGAAAACGCTACACACTGGTGCTGGAACTGCCGCCCGGCCCAAGACTTTTTTCCGGTCCGCATGACATCCCAGGATTGGGGATTGGGATTGCGGTCGTCACTTCGGGACTGATGTGCTACCTGCTGGCGTGGTCCTTGACCAGTCCGGTGACGCGCTTGCGGAGGGCCGCGCAGAGCTTGGCCGCCGGCGACTTGAGCGCGCGCACGGGCGCACCCGCGGGGAGCCGCGGCAACGAACTGACGGAGTTGATGCGCGATTTCGATCGCATGGCCGAACGGATCGAAACCCTGGTGGACTCGCAATCGCGATTGCTGAAGGATGTCTCGCACGAACTGCGATCTCCTCTAGCGCGGCTGAGTGTGGCACTGGGGCTGGCGCGGCAGCGGGCTGCTTCCAACGTTGACCAGAAAGTCGCGCCCGAACTTGAAAATTCGCTCAATCGAATCGAAACTGAGGCCGACCGTCTGAATCAGCTGATCCAGCGGCTGCTCACCATTTCGCGTTTGGAGTCGGGGGCCGACGGCCTGCGAAAGACCACCTTGTCATTGCGGGACTTGGCGGAGCAGGTGGCCCACGACGCCGAATATGAGACTCCGGGGCGTGGCTGCCGAGTTATAGGCGCCACGACTGGTGCGACGGCCAGCGCCACGGACGAATTCCTGGTCGAGGCCGATCCCGACCTGCTGCGGAGCGCGGTGGAGAACGTGGTGCGCAACGCCACGCGCTATACTGCGGAAGGCACAACGGTGGAGGTGCGGCTGGAGCGGGAGCGGGACGCGAATAACGGAAAAGAAGAGATTCTTGTCCGCGTGCTCGATTCCGGTCCGGGCGTTCCCGGCGAAGCGCTGCAAAAGATATTTGAGCCCTTTTACCGGCTCGACGATGCCCGCAATCAGCAGACTGGTGGGGCGGGACTGGGCTTATCCATCGCGGACCGGGCCATCAGGCTGCATGGCGGGCAACTTCGCGCATCCAACCGCAAAGAGGGCGGGTTAGAGGTGGAGATCCGGATTCCGGCGGTTGCGCCTGTCTAGCGGTTTGCTCTTCCCGCTCATTCCTGATAAACAAATTGTTTCAGCCATAAGCTTCAGTCTCCGTGACGGCTGGCAGGGCATCGCCCGCGGACGGGAAGCGGCTGGGAGAACAGATGTCGAAGAAGATGAATCTGGTGGTAGCGCTCATCGGCATGTGCGCCCTGAGTTTGTTTCTGCTCAATTGCGGCAGTTCCTCGTCCCGCCCTTCGGGAGTCTTGTATGTGCTGACCCAGGGAAGCAACGGGATAGGGAACAACGTGACTTCCTTCGCCATCGATTTGAACAGCGGAAATCTGTCGCTGGTCAATTCCAATGCGGCTACATGCAAGACGCCTGGCGCTTGCGGGGCTCCCTTGGACATCTTGCTCGATCCGGCGGGCGCCAACGCGTTCGTTCTGAATCAGGGTAGTCGGTGCCAGGAAGTATTTAACTCACAAACACTGGTGTGGGAGTGCGACCCTACAGCTAATCCGCCGGTTTTGCCCACGATTTACCCCTATACGGTGAACTCGGACGGGAGCCTGTCAGCGCCTGGCACCGCGGTGTCTTGGACCTGCGCCGGCCTCAACTTGAGTCCGAGTCCCTGCTCCGACAATCCGGTAGCCATGGGGCGCGATGGCGCCGGCCAGTTCCTGTTCGTGATCGATCAGGGGTCTTTCCCTACTCCCGGGTATCCGACACCTTCGCCAACCAATCCGAGTTGTCCGCATGTCCCCACTAGCCAGACCGACGTGTGTCCGTCGATCTCGGTGTTTGCCATCAAAGGAAGCACTTTGACCTTGGCAAGTGGAAGTCCTTTTTACCTAAGCAAGACACCTACAGGGCTTTCTGCCATCAACTTCACCCCGTCTGGTTCTACCATGGCGCAGGAGCTTCTCTTCGTAACCAACAATCAGGATATTTGCAGCCAAAACTGCATTCCCCCGTCCCCCCACAACGACAACACGGTGAGCGTCTATACCGTGAGCTCTTCGGGCGTCCTGACCGAGCAGACAAATTCGCCTTATGCCGTTGCTGCCGTCAATCCGGTCTCGGTGCTGGCCGTCAACACCAACCCGGCCGGAGTGGCGAATATCGGCGGCCTGTTTGTGTATGTTGGCAATCAGGGCTCTGGATCGGGAGCACTGAATCCATTCCAGGTATGCACGGTGCAGAATACGGTCTGCTCGCAGCAGCAAGTGGCTCAGAACCTCATGGTTCCCCTGACTTGTCCCCCTGAACCATCTTGCAGCGTTTCGGCGGGGCAGAATCCGGTTGCCATGGCGGTCGATCCGACGAACAACTTTCTCTATGTGGTCAGCGAAGGCACGAGCCAGCTTTTTGGATTCAAGATCGCCACCACGGCGGGCACTCTGACTACGCTGAACCCGCCGAACCAGGGGACCGGATCGCAGCCGGTAGCGCTGGCGCTACATCCGACGGTCAACAACACCGGTCAGTTTCTCTACGTATCGAACAGCAACTCCAGCAACATTTCGGGCTTCACCCTGGATACAACGACCGGCTCCATGAGCACCCCGTTCACGGTGGACGCCCCGGCAGCGCCCAGCGGCTTAGCCGTGCATTGAGTCATTTGGTCATTGAGTGATTGAATCATTGGGAGACGCGCTCGAGGTTTTAAATGATTCGATATCTAAATGATTCAATGATTCAATAACTACGTTGGCATCCGAAGAATCAAATAGCCTCCGATGAACCCGAAGACCAGATCCGGAGACCAGGCCGCTACCGCCGGTGGAAGCTGGCTCAAATTGCCCATCGCCTCGAACAGCCCTGAAATCGTCCAATAGACCACGCCAATGCCGATAGCGGTTGCCACTCCGGCCACCGCCGATCGCTTGCCCGCGGAAAGCGCGAACGGAATGGCGAGGATGGCCATCACCAGCGTGATCAGGGGGTAGGCAATCTTCTTTTGCAATTGCACCCGCAAGCGGACCACATCGAAGCCGCTCTGTTCGAGATCGTGAATGTAGCGCCGCAGTTCGTCGTAGCTCATTTCCGACGATTGTTTGATTTCCTTCTTGAAATAAGCAGGCGCTTCCGCCAGTTGTGGATAGGTGGCGGCGTCGAATTTGCGGTAGTTCTCGATGGCGGGACCGCTCAGGCTGCGCTCCCATCCTTGCTCATAAACCCACCGGCCCATGGGGCTCGACCAGTGCGCGCGGTCGGCGGTGATACGGTGCGTGATCTGGAAAGTGCGCGGATCGAATTGGAATACCGAGACGCCCCCGAAAACGTCGCGGTCGGGATCGAAGAATTGATAGTAATAAATGTCGGAGTGCTGGCCGAAGATCCACTTACGGTCGGGCCGGAGGTAGGTTTGCGCGGGCTTGCCCTTGATCTGGTTGCGGAGCGCGTCCTGACGCTTGTTGGTGTAGGGAAGATAGAGCTGATCAGACAGAAAGAGAATGCCTGCGACCAGGGTGGAGGCGATCAGCACTGGGACGACGATGCGATAAAGACTGATGCCGGTGGCCTTGATGGCAGTGATTTCGTTCGAGCGCTGCAGCAGCCCAAAGGTGACCAGCACCGCGAGCAGCATGCTGAGCGGCGTGGTGGTGTACAGAAAATAGGGCGCCACGTTGAGCAGGTATTCACCCACCGTGAGCGGCGAAATCTGATTTCGCAGAATGTCGCTCAGCAGTTCGAACAGGGTAAACACCAGCAACAGCATCAGAAAAGTGGCGACGATCAAGGTCAGGTAGAGGGTAAAGCCGCGCAGCACGTAGTCGTCGAGAATGGTGGGGAAACGAAGATTGAACAAGCGGCGGGGCATGGGCAGGCGGCTGAAGATGCTTTCGCGCCCGGCCGGGCGCGATTCGCCATTCAGCGCGGAAGTCCCCGGCGTCAGGCCGGGTGAGGCGGCCGCTAACCCGAATCGTCTGGCGGTTGAGGTCTTGAGCCCTGACGTTTTGAACCAGGAAGCTTTGAACCATGACCGGAGCGCAATCAGTTCGATGGGGCGCCGTTCCGACTGCCAGAGCAGAAAAACTCCTCCCACAAGAAAGGCGAGGTCGGCGAGCCAAACCCCGGCGGCGGGAGATAGGCGTCCCTGACGGGCGAACGACACTCCAATCAAGGAAATCGAATAGTACAGAAAGACCAGAAGAATGGTCAGGACAAATCCGCTCGACTTGCCGCCTTTCTTCGACGAGAGGCCGAGAGGAATTCCGACCAGCGCCAGAACGATGCAGGCGGTCGGCAACGCCAGGCGGCGATGATATTCGATCAGGTGCCAGCGGCGGGTTACGGGGTCGCCAGTACGCGCCGCGCCGAGCAGGTCGGCAAATTTGATCTCGGCCAGCGATGTGGGTTCATGCTCCTGATTGTTTTGTGCCGCGGGGACTTGGATCGGAATGTCGGTGGTCTGGAAGGTGGAAATCTGGTACTGGTCCGGATTCTTGGGGTCGCTTTCGTGGGTGGAACCGTTGGTGAGATGTAAGTCCAGCGTATCGGGTCCCTGGCTGACCAGCAGTCCTTCGCGCGCTAAACTGATTCTCGGCGCCGCCGGGTCCGTCAAGTCCGCCAGGAACACGCCTTTCCACAGGGCCCCGCCCGACATGGCCTTGACGTCCTGCACGTAGAGAATGATCTTCGGAAATCCCTCGTAGAAAACGCGGGGCTGAACTTCGAACGAAACCTGAGAAGACTTGAGGTTGTCCTGGAGCTGTCCCAGGGCGGCAAGCGAACGGGGCGCAAGATAGACGCTGTTGCCCAGAGCAAGCAGCCAGGCCACCACCACGAAGATTGAGATCACGCGCAGGAAGGTCCACACGCCCAACCCGCTAGCGCGCATCGCCGTAACTTCGCTGTCCGCAGCCAGACGGCTGAGCCCGATCAGGATGCCCACCAGCACGCCCATGGGAATGGTGTAGGTGAGTGCGACCGGTACGGTGTAGAAAAAGATTTCCGCCACGCTGGGTAGGGGAGCGCTGTTGCGCACTACGAGTTCGAGGATGCGTCCAAGGTCGCGGGTAAAAAGAACGAAGGTGAAGACAGCGGCGCCAATCAAGGCGTGGGAGACGACTTCTCCCAGAATGTAGCGGGTGAGGATGCGCATCCGCAAGGGTGGTGGACTCATTGCGAGTCTAGCATGAGCGCGAAAAAGTAGTTTCTACTACACTCCGAAAACGCCTTCTTCCTGGAGAGCCTTCCGGACTTCTACAACTTCGGGGTCGTTGATGAGCAACAAAGAGATCGTTACCCGGCCAACCTGGGTCAGTGCTTCAATTCAGGACCATTCCAGAAAAAGTGTTCGCTCCACGTATCGCGCCGGGGATGGAACAGGCGAACGATGTCGTCGCTGTCGGAGTCAACGCCGGCAATGTTCGGACCTTTGAAGCGATTGCAATGAATGCAAGCAAGGGCGAGGTTTTCAAGGGTGGAGGGTCCGCCGTGTTGGCGAGCAACAATGTGATCGATCTGAAACGGCGTTGGGTGAAATGCCGATGGCAATTGGCAGTATTCACAGCGCGCTCGTGCTCGTTGCCAAACCTCGCGGATGAGATCTGCGTTCAATTTTCTTGACTATTGGGTCGATCGTTGCAGGGCGCTCCGGCCTTTGGACTGGATGACAGCAAGAAGGTTCCCGACGTGGATGTAGCTGTCGAGTTCGGCCTGCTCGTCACCGGTGAGCTTGCCCTGACGAGCCAACTCGGACAACTCGTCCATGCGGGCCGCGTCCCGATCGCTGAAGCGGATCGACAGCAGGTATTCAGCCGCACCGCGCGGTAACTCCTGCTGCCCGATCTGGATGAGGCGGGCCAGGATGGCCGCTTCAGTATTCGGGTTGGTGATATGGGAGCTCATCTAGTTCCACTCACTTGATTGTGCCACGACCCTGCAACGATGTCATCATCGCGGTTTGCAATACAGGCCGGGTTCGTGGAGAATGCCCATTCGCCCTGCGAATCAGGGCTGTCGTTGAAAGCTGGAGGAACAATGAATCTGCGTCGTGCGGTTGCGTCGTGTGTGTGGTGGGCAATCCCGGTGCTGGCGTGGTCGCAGCAGCGTTCGGAAATCAAGCCGGTGACCGACCAACTGGCCGCTTCGATTTACAACGGGCCATCGATGACCACCCTGGGCGAACTCGCCGACGGCATAGGCGGGCGCTTGACTGGCTCCCCAGCTTACGTCCGCTCCACGGAATGGGCGGCGGCGAAGTTTCGCAGCTACGGGATCACCAACGTCCGGTTGGAGCCATTCACGATTCCGGCGGGCTGGGAGCGGGGAACGGCGAGCGGATCCATCCTGGCGCCGCTGCCGCGCCCGCTGAACCTCGCTTCAATAGGCTGGGCGCCGTCAACTCCAGCGGGAGGAGTGCAGGGCGCGGTGGTTCTGGTGCCAGACATCGAACCGGACGCGCTCCGATCGCGCAAAGATGAGCTGCGAGGGAAGATCGTCTTTCTGGATACAACCAAGATTATGGCTGACGGCTACGGCAAGGCCATGCCGAAGCTGGAATCTGCCGCGTTCACATTTCAAAAGGAAGGCGTGCTGGCTGTGATCACTGCCGATCGCGAGAGAAACAACGTCTTGAACGCGCACGATGGCCTGTGGGGCGCGAAGATGTATCCGCTGCCGGCCGCAGAGATCGGAATGGAGGACGCAAAACTCATTCGGCGAGAGCTGGAGCGCGGCGCGGTCACCATCCAATTGACCATCGAGAACAAAACCTCGGGAGCGACGACGGTCAACAACGTAGTGGCCGAAATTCGGGGCATTGAGCAGCCGGATGAGTGGATACTGATCGGCGCTCACCTGGACTCCTGGGACTTTGGCACCGGCGCGCAGGACAACGGCACCGGCGCGGCCAGCGTCCTCGAAATCGGACGCGCCCTGATGTCGCTTGGCAAACCGCCGCGGCGCAGCATCCGGCTGGCGCTGTGGGGCGGAGAAGAACAAGGTCTGCTCGGATCGTATGCCTACACCCAGACGCACAAGGACGAGCTGAGTGAATGCGTCGCGGTTCTGAATACCGATAACGGCGCCGGCCATCCGAAAGGATGGAAGGTAGAAGGCCGCGAGGATCTGAAAAAGGCGATGCAGCCCTGGAGCGACGGCCTGTTGAAAGACCTGAACGGCGGCGAGCTGGCGGTGGAGACAACCTACAACACCGATCACGGTCCGTTCATGTTGCAGGGGATCCCGGCGCTCGACTTGTTGGTGGACATGACGCACTACATGGAGGTCCACCACAAATCGAGCGACACGCTCGACAAAGTCGATGCCCTGGACTTCAAAGCCGGCGAAGCCATTGTGGCCGTCACCGCCTACGCCATCGCGCAAAGTGAAACGGCGATCGCTCCGCACATCGATCATCAGGCCGTGGCCGAAATCCTGAAGAAGGCGAAATTAGAGGACATGGTGGAAAACGCGGGGGTGTGGAAACCGTGAGGGCCTGATTTGTAAACCGGTGACCATGAATTTTTTTGAATCGTGCAGAGCCGCTCCCCAAGTCTATTGCTTTAACGAAAATTGAATCGATCCCGCATTAAAAAGCGCGATTCGCAGGTACAGTATTACAAATCCATTGAACGGAGAAACCAAGCTATGCCTCTGACCACGGACGAAAAACTGTTGGCCCTTAGCCATGACATTCTCGAAGGATTTGACAAAGCTGATGGTGGTATTCATCCCGGGTTCCGACCCGCTCACGCGAAAGGCATACTGCTGACGGGCGTGTTTACGCCTTCGTCCGAGGCCACCTCGCTTACGCGGGCGCCCCATATCCAGCGGAATTCCGCTCCCGTGACGGTGCGTTTCTCGGACTTCGCGGGAATTCCCGCCGTTCCCGATAATGACCCTCATGGTGCAAGCCCGCGCGGTTGCGCGATCCGCTTCCACCTTGCCGAGCATTCTCATACCGACATCGTCGCTCATTCGGCCGATACCTTCCCAGCACGCACTGCCGAAGACTTCCTGGACTTCCTCAACGCGCTGATCGCCACCGATCCTGCGGGGCCGCACCCGAATGCAATTGAGCAGTTTCTAGGCGCGCATCCCGCAGCTTTGGCATTTGTGCAAGCTCCCAAGCCGATCCCGACCAGCTTTGCAAAGGAGTCGTTCTTCGCCGTATCGGCATTCAAGTTCACCAACGCGGGCGGCGTAAGCCGCTACGGACGCTATCGAATGCTGCCGGTGGCAGGCAATGAATATCTGGATGCGGCCGGAGCGGCCGCGCAGAGTCCAAACTTCCTCTTCGACGATATCAAAGACCGGGCCGCGAAGGGGCCGGTTAAGTTTCGCATTGTTGTGCAGTTAGCTAAGGACAGTGATATTACCGATGATGCTACTGTTCGGTGGCCCGAGGATCGTCCTCAGCTCACGTTCGGTGAAATCAGTTTGCAGGAAATTACTAGCAACAACGCCCGGGAGCAGCAGCAGATCATCTTCGATCCCATCCCGCGAGTGGATGGCATCGAGGCCTCGGCCGATCCTCTCTTCGAGCCGCGGGCGAATGTCTATCTAATGTCCGGAAGACGGCGCCGAGCGGCCGGGAAGTAGTCGTTAAGAATTGTGCCTCGCAGGGCGGAAAATGGGCGCTATCGGAGCGATAGTCCTCGTTCTTAGACGCCCGGCTAGCATCTCGTCTCTCCCGCGCCCGCGACCTCGACCGGCAAATCGCCCGCACCCAATCGGCGGTGAAAGAAATCGAAGACCAAACCATACAGCCGATAGGCCAGTTCAGGGTCATAGCGGACCCCTTCGTCGCGCATGAACGCGTGCGCGCCGTTCACCTCATGCCAACTGAACTTCGCGTTCACCTCATTCAATCGGGCCAGCACGGTCATTCGGCCTTCCAGAGGAATGTGCGGATCCTGTCGACCCCATATCATCAGCAACTCGCCCTTGATGTCCTTCGCCCGCTCCAGCGAATCGTCCTTCATCCCTTTAGCCAGACTGCCCTTGTGAATGTCGGTGGCATAGAAGCACGCCGTTCCCAGCACATCGGGATTCATACCCGCGCGGAATGCCAGATGACCGCCAATGCAGATGCCGAATGCTCCCAGTCGGCCGGTGCAATCCGGGCGCGACTTCAGATGGTCGAGGACAGCACGTGCGTCCGCGTCGAAGCTCGCAAGTTCCTTGGCCGTCTTCCACTTGTTGCCATGATCGGAACCTTCCTGGTCATACGCCAGCACCGTCCCGGCAGCTTCAAACTCGTGATAAATCTCCGGGATGGCAACGATGTATCCATGCCCCGCAAGCATTGCCGCCGTTCTGCGAATCGGCCCGGTCACCTGGAAGATCTCCGTATAGAAAACGATTCCCGGATACTTGCCCGGCGCCGCAGGTCTGACAATGTGTGTGCGCATGGGCCCGTAAGGCGTCGAAAGGTCCACGTGTTCGTCGCTGATAATTGTCATGATGGCTTGCTCCGCTACGCTTTTCTCAGAAACAGCGCCCCCAGAGGCGGCAGAGTCAGCCGTAGCGAATAAGGCCGTCCGTGGGTTGTTTCGGGCAGCGCCTCGGCGCCTCCTGCGTTGCCCATCCCGCTGCCTCCATATTCCTGGCCGTCGCTGTTCAAAAGTTCTCTCCAGTAGCCGCCGTCCGGAACGCCAACCATGTATCCCACTCTGGGCACGGGTGTGAAGTTGCACGCGACGAGCACAGGATTCTCACCGTCCTTGCCTTTGCGCAGCAGCGAGATCACACTCATGGGCGCGTCATTGCAGTCCACCCATTCAAAACCCTTGGGATCGTTGTCGAACCAGTGCAGAGGGGATTCGTTGCGATAGACGCGGTTGAGTTGCTCGACCCAATTCAGGAGCCCGCGATGGAACGGGTACTGCAGCACGTTCCAGTCGAGGCTGCGATCGTGCGACCACTCGCTCACTTGGCCAAACTCGCAGCCCATAAAGAGCAGTTTCTTGCCGGGCTGCGCGAACATGTAGGCAAAGAGCAAGCGCAGGTTGGCAAATTTCTGCCATTCGTCGCCGGGCATCTTCCCGATCAGGGAGCCTTTTCCGTGCACGACCTCGTCGTGGCTCAGGGGCAGCACGAAATTCTCGTGGAATGAATACAGCATGCGGAAGGTCAACTTGTTGTGGTGATACTGGCGATGAATCGGATCCTGGCTGAAATACTTCAGCGTGTCGTGCATCCAGCCCATGTCCCACTTAAGGCCGAATCCCAGCCCGCCAAGATAAATCGGCCGCGAAACCATGGGGTACGAGGTCGATTCTTCGGCGTAGGTCTGAATGTCGGGATGCTCTTTGTAGGCTTCCAGGTTGAAGCGGCGCAGGAAGTCGATGGCTTCCAGGTTCTCGCGGCCGCCGTACTTGTTGGGAATCCATTCGCCTTGCTTGCGTGAGTAGTCGAGATAGAGCATGGAAGCGACGGCGTCTACACGAAGTCCGTCGGCATGATACTTGTCCAGCCAGAACATGGCGCTCGACAGCAGGAAGCTGCACACTTCGGTGCGGCCATAGTTGAAGATGAACGTCTTCCAATCGGGATGGAACCCCTGGCGCGCGTCGGAGTGCTCGAACAGGTGAGTGCCGTCGAAGAAGGCGAGCCCGTGTCCGTCGGAAGGGAAGTGCGACGGGACCCAATCGAGAATGACGGCGATACCGTGCTGGTGCAGGTAGTCCACCAGATACATGAAATCCTGCGGCGTGCCGTAACGTGACGTAGGCGAGAAATAGCCCGTAGTCTGATATCCCCAGGAACCGTAGAAGGGGTGCTCCATGATGGGGAGCAACTCGACGTGGGTGAATCCCACCTTATTGACGTAGTCGGCAAGGCGCGGCGCCATCTCGCGATAGCTGAGCGAACGGTTTTGCTCTTCCGGGATTCGCATCCACGAGCCGAGATGAACCTCGTAGATGGACATGGGCGCGTGCAGCGAGTTAGCGGCGGCCCGCTTTTCCAGAAAGGCCCCGTCGTTCCAGGTGTAGTCGAGGTCCCAGACTACGGAAGCGGTCCGTGGCGGCGTCTCCGTGAACAGTCCCACCGGATCGGTCTTTTCAATCTGGTACCCGAGTTGGTTGGACTCGATGTAGAACTTGTACTGCGCGCCCTTGCCGACGCCGGGAATAAAGCCTTCCCAGATTCCCGACGAGCCGCGCGGCTGCAATTGATGGGATTGCGGGTTCCATCCGTTGAAGTCGCCGACCACCGACACATGACGGCCGTTTGGGGCCCAGACGCTGAAGACGGTGCCTTTGGTTCCGTTCGATTCGACGATGTGCGCGCCCATCTTCTCGTAAATCCGATAGTGGCTGCCCTCGTTGAACAAATAAAAATCCTCGGAGGTCAGCAAGGAAACGTCATAGCGGACGGGAGATTCCTGAGTAGGTGTGGGAGTCATGGTTTTCAGTATATTTTTTTTGCGCTGTCATCCTGAGCGAAGCGAAGGACCTGTGCATTTCGCCAGCAGAATGCAGGGGTCCTTCGCTTCGCTCAGGATGACAGCGTGGATTCCTGCCACTGAATCGCGAGCCACCACAGTGTAGTCCAAATCCAGTTCCCGATGGCGCGCAGCAAAGCAACTAACAGCGTTTTTCCTTCCGCGCCTCGCGCTTCGCCCGCGCCCAGCCTTCTTTCACGCTTTGCCGCGAACGCCCCAGCGCCAGCGCATCCGCCGGAACATCCTCGGTGATGCAGCTGGCCGCCGCGACGTACGCACCGCGTCCAATGGTTACCGGCGCTACCAGCGTAGAGTCACTGCCGATGAACACGCCATCTTCGATCACGGTCTTGTGCTTGCTTACGCCGTCGTAATTGCAAGTGATGGTGCCCGCGCCGATGTTGACGCCTTCTCCGATTTCCGCGTCGCCCAGATAGCTGAGGTGATTCGCCTTCGAACCCCTGCCCAGTTTGATTTTCTTGGTCTCAACGAAGTTCCCGACGTGAGCGCCTTCGCCCACGTCGCTGCCAGGGCGCAGATGAGAGTACGGTCCCAGCACCGCTCCCGCTCCGATGCGCGACTCTTCCATGATGGTCCCCGGCCGCACCGTGACGCCATCTCCAATGACAGAGTTCTTGATCACGCTGTAGGAGCGAATGCGGCAATCCCCGCCTATCTTACTTGTGCCCAGCAACTGCACAAAGGGTTCAATCACCGTGTCGGCGCCGACTTCGACGTCGCTATCAATCACGCAAGTGTGCGGATAATAGACTGTAACGCCCGCATCGAGCAATTCGCGGCACTTCGCCAGCCGCAGCCGCGCATCCAGCATCATCATTTCCGCGCGCGTGTTGCTGCCCAGCACTTCGCCCGCATCCAAGGTCTTGATCGCAACCACCTTTTTGCGCGCACGGCGAAGGACGGCCGCCATGTCTGTGAGGTAGTACTCGCCATGCGGGTTCGCGGTGGAAAGCTGGTCGATGTTCTGGTAGAGAGATGGTGCATCGAACGCATAGAGCCCCGAGTTGATTTCGCGGATCTTCTTCTGCTGCGGGGTCGCGGATTTTTCCTCGACAATCGCCTGCACTTCGACTCGTCCGCCTTTGCGGATCACGCGTCCGTATCCATAAGGATTCTCGAGATCGGCGCTGAGCAACGTCATCATCGCCTTTTGAGCGGCATGAAATTCGCTGACTCTGCGAATGGTTTTCGCGGTAATCAGCGGAGCGTCTCCGTAGAGCACGATGATCTGGTCGTAACCCGCAAGCGCTTCGCGGGCCACCATGAGCGCGTGTCCGGTTCCACGCTGTTCGGCCTGCACGACGAAGTTGACGCCCGTGCCAGCAACCGCCTCGTGCACGCGCTCCGCCTCATGGCCGATGATCACAAAGATGTCCTCGGCCGGCACGACTTTCTGCGCCGCGGCAATCACATGCGCCAGGATCGGCTTGCCGCCGATTTCATGCAACACCTTGGGATGTTTTGATTTGAGTCGCGTGCCCTTGCCCGCCGCCATGATGGCGATGGCGATGCGCGGGCGATTATCGATTGTCAGGGATGATTTCGATTTCGACTTGGCTTTTGTCTTCGGCGTTTTTGCCATGCTCAGTCAATATACCGCGAAGGGCCTCTGTAGAGACGCGGCTTCTCGCGTCTCCGCCTGCTGACTCGTCGGCGTCCCCTGATACGAGGCAATAACTACGAAGCAACTATAAACTGCGCATTGTCTGACCCGTCGGCGCTTGCGCCATCAGGGCCATCAGGTCGTGTGCCACCCGATCGGTAGCGTGCCGGACCACCGCGCCCTCCTCCAGATAATCCCCCAGCAACGGGCACACGCCCAGCGCCTCGATCGCCTCCAGATCCACGACCACCTGCGAAGCTCCCTCCAACGCGTACTTGGCCTTCATCTCCGGCGATGCCGCCTTGCGATTCAGCAGGGCGTAGTCAAACAACTGGATACTGGCATGACGGTTGAGGGCCCGAATGTGCTCCGCCGCCGTTAAACTAAGACTTTCATTAACCTGCGTCATTAAATTGCAAACAAATACTTTGACCGCTGGAGAGTTCAAGATCGCTTGGGAGATTCCGCGCACCAGCAAGTTTGGAATCAGACTGGTGAACAGCGATCCGGGCCCGATCGTGATCAGGTCGGCGTTGGCGATGGCCTCGAGCGTCTGGGGTAGCGGCCCCACGTCGGGGGGCACCAGCGCCAACTCCTGAATCTTGCCCTTGCTCGCCGTAATCCGCGTTTCGCCGCGCACCCGCTTCCCGTCTTCGAACAGCGCTTCCAGTTCCACGCTCGCCATGGTAGCGGGATAGATGTGGCCGCGCGTGAGCAGAATTTCCGACGAAAGCCGTACCGCCTCGGCAAAGTCTCCCGTGATCGAAGTCAGCGCCGCCAGAAAAAGATTGCCGAAGCTGTGGCCCTCCAGCCCCGAGCCCTTCTGAAAGCGGTGCTGGAAGAGGCGCGACAATAGGGCTTCGTCTTCGGAGAGCGCGACGATGCAATTGCGCACATCGCCCGGCGCAAGCATGTTGAACTCTTTGCGCAGGCGGCCGCTCGATCCGCCATCGTCGCTCACCGTGACCACGCCGCACAATTCGCGAATGGTGGGCTGCCCAGCAGCGAGCGAGGGGGTGATCACGTAACGCTTCAGCCCCTTCAGCAGTGTGGAAAGACCGGTGCCGCCGCCGATGGCAACCACCCGCAGCTCAGGTCCCGCTTTGCCGGTTTCGGATGAGTCAGTGCGCAACTGGGGAAGCATACCGCCCTGATATTGAATCATTGAAGCACTGGGTCATTAAATCATTTGCGTCCCTGAGTGGCTGAATCATTAGGCAAGGCCTCTCGACCTGCTTTTCAATGACTCAATACCTCAATGATTCAATGATTCAATCGACGTTTAGGCCGACAGTTACTGCGCGCCCTAATACGCGCTCGCCTCTTCTTCCATCGGCTCCGTTTCCGCGCCCGGGTCTGGATAGAGCAATTCGGTAAAGCGCGGATCCTCCGCCAGATTCTGGAAGTCGGTGTCGTTCCGCGCCTGGAAGCGCAGCGCCGGCTTCACCTGAATCGCCTCGCTGAGCGTCTTGAGCGATTCTTCGACGTGGCCCGTCAGGCAATACAAAGCAGCGAGCCCGTACAGAACGAACTCCGCCTTCGGATTCTGCTTCAATAATTTGTCGAGGTGCTCGCGCGCGGTAACGTAGTCGCCGGCATTGATCAGCGACACCGCGAAATCGTAGTGCTCTTCGGTGGTTTTAAACTGCAGCGCGGGCTTTTCCGCATGCTTGTCGCAGGCAAGAATATGGACTTGCGCCCGGTCAACCAGAGATTTGTCGGGACCGCTCAGCACTTTTTGCAGGTGTCCCTTGGCTTTCTCGAACTTGTGCTCCTGCAATGCGCGCAGCCCGGATTCGTAGTTCTGCACCGCCTGTGTGTGTCGTGGATCTTCCGTCGCCTGTTTCTTGGGGGTTACCTTCAGTGCCATCAAACCGCCTTAAGTTCAAAATTTAGTTCAGAATTGAAACCTTTACCGCCGAGTCGCGGAGTGCGCCGAGACGGCCTATTCTGCTAATCAATTAATGCTGGCTGCCGTCGCCAGATCGACCGCTTTCCAGTCGCCCCTCTTGATGCCGGCGCGAATTTCTGACGCCGTCTTGCCCTGCTTATTCATCGTGTAGGTGTAATAAAGCTCTTTGAGGCAGGTCCCGCACTCCGCGCCGTGCGTGGAAGAGAAGCAACTATGGAGACTTGTGTGCCCCATGCCGCGGTCGCAATAGCAGTAGCACGGCTGCTGGTAAATCACGTTCGGAATCTTGGCCGCCAGTTCATAGGCATGAGTCTGATACGGAAACCGCGCGTTGTTGCCCCAAAGCTGATCCTTGGTCAGGATCGGCGGAAGCTTGGCGTTGGCCGCCGGAGGAGCGTCGTTGAAATGCGGCACTCCCTGGTCGCTTTCCGATTGCAGCCACGGCGCCGAAACCATCGTGACTATAAAAAACAGCACCACTGACGCGAAAACCCGTGTACGCATGACCGCTTACCCCAATGTCATATTTTACCTTAAGGGGCGGAATTGGGGATTACCGGGCGGGTTCAGGGGGCGGTTCAGTTTTCAAGGCCGTTAGTTTCGTGAACCCCGCATCGGAAACCCAGGTGAGATTGTATAGAATCCTTCCGGGTAGATCAGGCGGCAAGTCACCTGGGGACGGCCACCGCTCCACGGCGGCAAGCGCGTCGGATGCGCCCCGCTCAACAAAGTGTAACCATGGTTCCTCAGATAGCCGTTTCGTTTCCCAATGATACACGCCTGGTGAGCCATGCCGCTGGGGGATGAGGCCAACCCAGCCTGTGGTTCCATCGTGGACCCACCACAGCTCCCCGCCGAGGATGCCTATCCCGTTAGAACGCAGAATGTCTACCACCAAGGGAATCTGCGCGCGAATCCACCCGAATTCGCCATTGCTGGCTCGGAATGCGTCCCGTTCAACGTCGGGTGGAAACATGGCCCCCCAAATCGGAACCTATCCCAGCTTCTCAAAGAACAAGCAGATCGTCTCAATCCCGCGATGGAAATTCGGAATATGAAACTTCTCATTCGGAGCATGCAAATTATCATCCGGCAGCCCAAAGCCCATCATGACCGATGGAATCTTCAGCACGTCCTGGAAATCGGTCACGATTGGAATCGACCCGCCGGAACGAATGAACACGGTCTCTTTCTTGAACGTGTCATGCAGTGCCTCGGTCGCCGCCTTAATGAAGCGGTTGTCGGTGCCCACCACGCAGGCCGGCCCTTTGCTCCAGACCTTTATCTTGGTGTCGATTCCCTTAGGCGTAAGTTTCTTGACGTATGCCGTATAGCGCTTCAGGATGTCGTTTGGGTCCTGATTCGGCACCATGCGCATCGAAACCTTGGCCGCCGCCTTGGCCGGAATCACCGTCTTCGCCCCCGGAGCTACAAACCCGCCCGGCATCCCGTGCACTTCAAGCGTCGGACGCGCCCAGGTCCGGTAGAGCACCGAATATCCCGGCTCGCCCGTCAGCACCTTCGACCCGACTTCAGTCTTGCGATAATGCTCTTCGTTAAAAGGCAATCGCTTCCACGCCTTCAACTCATCCTTGCTGGGCGCTTTGACATTCTTGTAGAAGCCCGGAATCAGCACCTTGCCTTTCGCATCCTTCAACTTGCTGATGATCTCGATCAGCGCAAAAAATGGATTCGGCGCCGCCCCGCCATACATGCCGGAGTGCAGATCGGTCTTCGCCCCGAAGGCCTCGATCTCGGTGTACACCAGCCCGCGCAGGCCGACGCACAGCGTGGGCAGGTCGGGAGCGAACAGTTCCGTATCGCAGACCAGCGCAAAATCGGCCTTCAGCTTTGCCTTCTCCTTGCGGACGTAAGCGGCAATCGACTCACCGCCCACTTCCTCTTCACCTTCAAAAATGATCTTGACGTTGAGCGGAAGCTTCCCTCCATGCGCCTGCATCAGGGATTCAAGCGCCTTCACTTCCATCCAGAGCTGCCCTTTGTCATCGACCGCGCCGCGCGCATAAATGTTGTTGTTGCGCTCGGTCGGCTCAAACGGAGGCGTCTTCCACTCGTCCAAAGGATCGGGCGGCTGCACATCATAATGCGCATACATGAGAACGGTCGGCTTGCCCGCCGCGTGCAGCCAGTCGGCGTAGAGCAGGGGATGTCCCTTGGTCGGAATGATTTCGACATTGTCCATGCCAATGCGAGTCAGCTCAGCGGCCACAAATTCCGCCGCCTTCTGCACGTCGCTCTTATGTTCATCGAGCGTGCTGATGCTGGGGATGCGGAGAAGGGTCTTCAACTCATCAAGAAAACGCGGCTGATTATTTCGGGCAAAATCGACTGCGGGGGAAGCCATGGTCGGGTGCCTTTCTGGCGCGCTGGGCGCGCGTATTAAGATGATTGCTGGAAACGGTTAAGTATATACCTTGAACGCGCGGCAGTTGCTGTGGATCGAAAAGTAGGTAGTGGCTGAATTTGACATGTTCCGGAATTGACAGTGGAATTACAATTGCCTTAAAAGGAGAGCATGACGATGGCAGTTGTAGGCACGCTAACACCGAATCCACATCTAGGGCCAACACAACCGACGGAGGGACCGACTGCTAGCGGACTTCTTGCCCCGATAGTAGAGGGACCAATTACGACAACGGAGAGACCATTGACGATCATAATTCCGGGACAGTTTGGCAAATAGCCAGGATGCCAGTCCCGGGCCGTGAGATGCTCTGTCAAACGTCGGTTTCTTCCTCTTCTGGGGAAGGCATTGGTACCGACTCATAATTGACCAGTTGCCTCCCCGAGCCGCTACACTCCGTACAGGTTTTACGCGATACGGGGTCTTTCGCGGTACCGTGGCAGTTTACGCATTCTTTGTTCAAAGCTGTTTCCATGACAAACTCCTCGGTTATGTGATCCGCGCAGTTGTGTTTCGCTTTTCGGACTGAGACCAAAGCAAGAAAACTATAGGCGCGCAAATCGGGCCTAGGAAGAACGCGGCGTGCCTCCATCCACGTCCTCGGCCCGTCTCGCGGGTGCGCCGACGGATCAAAAAGAAAAACACGGGCCAAGCGACAGTGAGGACTATCAGCACCCCAAGAACCGCGGCATCGAACAGTGGAATTCTCATGCTGTGACTGCGTTTATGAGGCGACCGTCCTCAACATCGCCGGAGATGCGCTCTCCGCTCAAAAGCTGGAACGTGTATCTGCCGTTCGCCGGTGCGCTCTCGATTATGGCCAGTCTTTCGAAGTCGATGGTGACTTGCTTTCCGGAACCTTCAATCGTCGCGACTTGGAACCTGCTCATGGCTCCTCTCACGACATTTCTGACATGCGCAGCGGCCGCAGTCAAGTGCCCAGATAGTAAAGCTCCTGTTCTGTGCGGACTTGGCCCAAGCGCTGCAACCGAACGCCACGACTGCCTTGGCCACTCCAACCTGCTACGGCGATAGGTGCGATGGTGTAGAAGGCCTGACCTACTCCGTGTGCGCTGCAGACACCACCGGAAGGCAGCCCGGCGCTCAACTGGCAAAGCGACTAGCCGAGAATCTCGATATATCCATCTGCGTCCTACGCCCCGTGATCGCTTCTGCCATCACCTTAGCCGTTACCGGCGCCAGCAAAATCCCATCCCGAAAATGCCCCGCCGCCACAAAATACCCCGGCGTCGGCGTAGCCCCCAGAATCGGCAGCCCATCCGCCGTTCCCGGACGCAGTCCCGCCCAAGCCTCCAGAATCCGCGCCTCCGCCAATCGCGGCACCAGATCAATCGCCGCCTGCCGCAACTTCTGAATCGTCTCCGGCACCGTCTGCTTATCGAATCCCGCCTCTTCCTGGGTGGCCCCGATCGCCATGCGTCCATCGCTGCGCGGAATCAAATACACCTCGGCTGTGCGCACCACATGCCGCACCATCTCCTTCTCCGGCATGGCGACGCACAGCATCTGCCCTTTGACCGGCCGCGTTGGGAACAAGTGCGGTCCAATCTGACTGGCCCAAGCGCCGGTGCAATTCACCACCACGCCCGCGGCAAACTGCGACTTGTTGGTGCGGACGCCGCAAGCCTTGCCGTCTGCCACCTCCACGGCCAGCACCTGATCTCCTGAAGAAAAATCAACCCCGCGATGCCGCGCCGCGGCGATGGCAGCCGCGGTCAGATGCCGCGGATCAACGCAGAGCTCTTTCAAGTACAGAGCCGTCGAACCATCGATCCGAAGCGCTGGTTCCAATTCCGCCAGCGGTCGCGGCAGAGCAAAGGCTTGGCTGTTAGCGGGGCGGAGCCCGCCCTGAGCAGAGCCGAAGTGCCCCGCCCCTCCAGACTTGAAAACCAGCGCTCCAACCGATCTCAGATCGATCTTCAACCCGGAATCATCTTCGAGCTCGCCTACAAACTCGGGATACATTCGAGCACTGGCAGCGGCCAGCTCCCGTAGCGCGACCTGAGTCTCGTCCTCAGAGTCGACCAGCATGCCACCCGCGGCCCAGGACGCCTCGCGTCCCGGTTCGCCCTTCTCCACCACCAGCACCCGCAGCCCTTGCCTGTTCAGCTCAATCGCCAGCGAAAGCCCGATGATGCCCGCCCCAACGACGATTACGTCCCAGTTCTTCACGCTGTTCATTCTAGCGGGTGCCCCACACATTCGCGTTCTTTGCGAATGTGTGAGTCTGGCTCACAAGAACCCCAAACGCAATTGACAGCAGCCCGCATCTCACAAACAATAGGCCCTACAATCCACTTCAACCGGAGACCCCCTAATGTCCGAAGGTGAGCAACCGACCGTCTATCACCCTGAGCCGCCAAGCAACGTCGGCAAATGGATCCTCATCGTGCTGGCCGTGGCCTATGCCGGCGCATCCTCGTTTTTCATTTACGACCACCACACCAAGCTCGAAAAAGCCGCCCAAGATCAAGCCGTCAGCCAAAAACAGATAGGCGACCTGACCAAGCGTATGCAAGCCGCCGAGGCCGATTCGGAAACCCTGGCCCAGCAGTTGGGCATGACCAAGAAGGAACTGGCGACGCGCGCCTCCGAGTTGCAGCGTGAGCAACAAGCGGCGTCGGCCCGCATCGCGGCAGAAGCGGAGCAGGAGAAAAAAGATGTTAGCGCCGTTTCCGGAGAAGTGGGGTCGGTGAAGTCCGACGTCGGCGGTGTGAAGACCGACGTAGCTGCCACCAAAGCGTCACTCGAGGCGACCATCTCGAAACTGCAGAACACCGTCGGCGATCTCGGCGTGCAGAGTGGACTGATCGCCAACACCCGCAGCGATCTCGAAGCCCTCAAACACAGAGGCGACCGGCAGTACTATGAATTCACCTTATTAAAGGGTGCCAGGCCGCAGGCGTTCTCGACCGTGGCCTTGCAACTCAAGAAGACCGATCCCAAACACGGCAAGTACACCCTGAACGTCACCGCCGACGACAAGACCATCGAGAAAAAAGACAAGAATCAGAGCGAGCCGGTTCAGTTCTACACCGGACGCGATAAGATGCTCTACGAACTCGTGGTCTGGTCGGTGGACAAGAACAAGATCACCGGCTACCTGAGCACGCCGAAGAACGCACCGTTGCCGATCACCGCGACGCCGCAGTAGTTAGTGAGGTCAGAGGTTAGAGGTCACATTGCAGAGGTTGAATACTCATGCCACAACAACGCAGCCGCGATCCTGGGATTTCACCTCTGCAATCTGACCTCTGACCTCTAACCTCCCCATGCTTCCTCCGAATCTGCACACGCTGCTTGAAATCGCCCTCCGCACCGGAATCATCTATCTTCTCGTGCTGATCGGAATCCGTATCAGCGGCAAAAGGGAAGTCGGCCAGATGACGCCCTTCGATCTCACGCTGCTCCTACTAATTTCGAACTCCGTGCAAAACGCCATGACCGGCCCTGACACCTCGCTCGCCGGAGGCGCGGTGGCCGCCACTACGCTGCTCATCCTGAACTATCTGGTGGCCGAGCTTTCGGGTGCGAATCGTCGCTTCCGAAGATATATTCAAGGACAGCCCAGCCTGCTGGTCCACGATGGCGAGGTCATCGAATCGCACATGGCCAAAGAACATGTCAGCATGGACGAACTGCAGCGCGCGCTCCGCGAACACGGCGTAGGCACCTATAAGGACGCGGCGCTCGCAGTGCTCGAAGTCGATGGCTCCATCAGCGTACTGAAGTACGACGACATAGAGCCAACCGCATCCACTCACCTGAACCGGCGCCGCTTCCTGAAGAAGAATTGAGTCGACGGCAGTTGATCTTCTGTGAATTTTGTCATCCCGAGCGAAGCGAGGGATCTGCATATTGCCGCGAACTGCAGATCCCTCGCTTCGCTCGGGATGACAATTCACAAAGAAAACTTCGTGGCCCTTACGGATGAGTCATCCTCTCCGGCTTAACCAGCGAATCGAATTCCTCACCTGTAAGATATCCCAGCTTCAAAGCCGACTCGCGCAGGCTGGAGTGCTCGACGTGCGCCGTGTGCGCAATCTGCGCCGCTTTGTCGTATCCCACTTTAGGAGCGAGCGCCGTGACCAGCATCAGCGAATTCTTCACATAGAAGTCAATCTTCGCTCGATCGACTTCAATGCCTTTGACCATGTACTCAACATAGCCATGACAAGCGTCGGTGATCAAAGTGACGGAGTGCAAAAAGTTGTAAATGATCACCGGCTTGAACACGTTAAGCTCAAAGTTCCCCTGTGATCCGGCGAATCCCACCGCGGCCGTCGCTCCATGAACTTGCACGCAGACCATGGTCATCGCTTCGCATTGCGTGGGATTGACCTTGCCCGGCATGATCGACGATCCCGGCTCATTCTCCGGAATCACCAGCTCGCCCAACCCGCACCGCGGACCGGAAGCCAGCCAGCGAATATCGTTAGAGATCTTCATGAACGAAGCGGCCAAAGTTTCCATAGCGCCCTGAGCAAACACAATCTCATCGTGCGCCGAAAGCGCGGCGAACTTGTTGCCATGCGACCGGAAGGGAAGTCCCGTAAGC
>Ga0209698_10000283_pt1 | contig 56395 bp, 43 predicted proteins | sample LitLauG_LLR_2012_FD_187203 | JGI IMG/M metagenome (GOLD analysis project Ga0209698, IMG submission 187203) | Freshwater sediment microbial communities from Pennsylvania, USA - Little Laurel Run_MetaG_LLR_2012 (SPAdes) (version 2) | ecosystem: Environmental > Aquatic > Freshwater > Creek >...
GCCCCGGACTCCGGGCCCCCGGCCCCCCGGCCACTTCCTCAGCTTGAAGCCCCTGGTCGTCGCGTGCGGCGCCTGTGCCCTGGAACTGCTCGAAGTCCAACTCGAGGGCCGTAAGCGAATTCCGGCTTCCGATTTCACCAACGGACAACGCTTGACGGACAATGATGTGTTAGGAGAGGTTCACCGTTGAAGCTCCGCTACCTAAACTCCCGGCGGAGCTTCAGTCTCCAGTTGGGGAAGCACGTCCCGGTCGCCGGCCATCCACGCGTACAGGGTCGGAAGCAGGAAGATGCTCATCACCAGGTCGGAGATCAGCCCGCCGACGATCACGATGGCGAACGGCCGCTGCGAGTCGGAGCCGATGTCGTGCGAGAGCGCTGCCGGCAGCAGCCCCAGCGTAGCCACCAGCATGGTCATCATGATGGGGCGCAGCCGCAACACCGCGCCTTCAATCGCCGCTTCCTCGATCGGAAAGCCTCGCAGGCGCTTTTGATTGATATATTCGAGCATGATCACGCCTGTTTGGACGGAGACGCCAAACAGCGCCAGGAATCCGACTCCGGACGAGACGCTGAAATTGGTGTGGGTCAAGACCAGGGCCAGCAGGCCGCCGATGCGTGCCAGCATGACGTTGACCATGATCAGCAGCGCCCATTTAAACGAGCGGAACATGGTGTACAGGATCATGAAGATCAGCAGGATGGTTAGTGGCACGATGACCAGGAGGCGCGCCTCGGCGTGCTTCTGGCTCTCGTACTCACCCTCCCAGTTGATGCGATACCCGCGCGGGAGTTGAACGCCTTTGCCGACCTTGCTAATGGCCTCCTCGACCGCACCGCCCAGATCGCGGTCGCGCACGCTGTACTTGATGGCCACGTAGCGTTGATTACCTTCGCGGTAGATTTCCGACGCGCCATCTGTTTCTTCGATCGTGCAGAGTTGCGCCAGGGAAACACGCTCCCCTGTGGGCGAAAGCAGGCGAATGCTCTGGATGGCTTCTTTCCGGTCGCGGAACCGGGGAAGATAACGCAGCACCAGGTCGTAGCGCGCCTCGCCTTGCAGGATTTGCGTGAGGGCGTTGCCGCCGATGGCGGTCTGGGTGGCGTCCTGAATGTCCGCCACGTTGATCTGGTAGCGCGCCGCCTGGCGCCGGTCCACTTTCAGGTTGAGGTTCGGCTGGCCCACCAGGCGGAAGACCCCGAGGTCCTCGATACCTTTGATGCGGCGCATGATGGCGACAATCTCGTCGGCCTTGGCCTCCAGCACTTTCAAATCGTCGCCATACACTTTGGTGGCAAGCTGGCCTTTGACTCCGCTGACGGCTTCCTCCATGTTGTCGGCGATGGGTTGGGAGAAATTCCAGATCACGCCGGGGAGCTTGGCCAGTTCCCGGTTCATTGAGTCGATGAGCCTTTCTTTGTCCTGGTGGAAGCCGGGGCGCCATTGTTCCTTCGGCCTCAGTACTGTTCCAGCGCGACTCGAACCAGTTGGCTGCGGGTGCGCACTCCGGTCTTGCCGAACAGTTGCTGGATCGTGTTCTTGACGGCAAGGTTCCTTGACGCGGGCTCAGCAGTTGCACGGCCGCGCGATTGGCCAGTTCGATGAAACCGCGCTCGTCGACGGTCACAATTGCCGCGGGGCTGGTTTCCACCAACGCCTTCAGCCGCTCCTGCGCCTCGGCGCTGAGACGGCGGTTACGCACCAACTCTCCCACGAACAATCCGCATCCTGCCAGCGCCAGGGTTTCGAACGCCAGCCGAACGAGCGACTGATCGAGCGAGCTGAAGACCTCGGCCAGGCCGGCGCATGAGAATCCCAGGAAAGCGACGAGCCACCGGGGAAGAAAGGCTGCCGCCAGCATAATTGGAAACAGATACAGAAAGCCCAGAGAGACGTACGGTTTCGTCCACCAGTCGACCGCAGCCACCAGCAGAATGATTCCGCCGCTTACCGTAAGCACCGCGGTTCGGTTACGATCTTCCCACAGCCGTTCCAACGGGAGCATGGAATTATAGAATCGTAATATTATCCCGCGGTTTGTGGGAACCTGAGGGAATCAAACGATTGGACACGATAGGCGACGGAATGATCGGGCCACCTGCACCAGCCAAAATGCTCTTAGCACGTCGGACATGGCGCCAATCAAAAGATTTTGGGTGTGGAGCTCGCGTCCGGTTTTGCGAGACTCACTCTGAGCAGGAGATCTGTCGGGATAGAATAGAGATGCAAGCATGACCCTGAAGCAGCGCTTGTCGCGACCGGCATGAAGATACTTAACCACTTGAACGGCCATCTGGACCGCAAGAGAAGCTCACGGCTTCAGCAAGAAATAGACTGCATGCGGAAGGACCTTATTCGGAAGAGAGTGGGAACAGCCGCGCCGAACGCAAGATCGCATTCCGCAGGGCCGCTGCAGTTCGCGGCGTATCAAAGCCAATCTCCACCCCGCCGCGCATCGTAGGCGGTGGACTTGGGCGAGAACTGTAAGGTCAGGCGATCCGGTGTTTGCAGCGCGAGGCTGAGACCAGCATGCTGGCGGCGTCCAAACCCGCCGCCGATTTCACAAACGGACAGCGCTTGACCGACAATGACGTGTTAGGAGAGGTTCACCGTTGAATCTGCCGCTCGGATACGCATACTCCGCCACCTACGCCGGAATTCGTCAGTTGGAGAAGGACGATCTGGCCCTGATCGTGACCGGCCTTCCGGCGAACGCCGCCGCCGTCTTCACCCAAAACCGCGTGCAAGCCGCGCCGGTGCGGCTTTGCCGCCGCTACCTGCGGCATTCCGGAGGCCTGGTGGGCGCCATTCTGGTGAACGCCGGCAACGCCAATTGCGCCACACGCACCGGCGACGCCGTCGCGACGGCCACTTCCAAGGCCGCAGCCAGGCTTCTGAGAATGCCGCCGTCGCAAGTCTTGCCGGCTTCCACCGGCGTGATCGGGGTGGAACTGGACCCGAAGAAAATCGTCGACGCCCTGCCGCGCCTGGTCAACAGTTTGAGCGCCGGCCGCTTCGACGACGCCGCCCGAGCCATCATGACCACAGACCTGACGCCCAAAACCGCCTTCGCCCGCGCCAAGCTACGGCGCGGCATGGTCAGCGTTGCGGGTATGACCAAGGGCTCGGGCATGATTCATCCTCAGATGGCCACAACGCTCGGTTTCGTGATGACCGACGCCAACATCCCCGTGGCCCAGTTGCGCGCCATGCTCAAGCGGAGTGCCGAGCGCAGCTACAACCGGCTCTCGGTGGATGGCGATACCTCCACCAATGACACCCTGGTGCTGCTGGCCAACGGCGCTTCCGGTGTGCGTCCTGACCCCAAGGAACTGGCTGAAGTGGAAGAGCAAATCACTGGCGTGATGGAGTCGCTGGCGCAGCAGATCGCGCGCGACGGGGAAGGCGCCAAAAAGTTCATCACCATTCTGGTTTCCGGCGCGCCCAGCCACGATGGTGCTGCGCGCATGGCCCGCGCCATCGCCAACTCGCCTCTGGTAAAAACCGCGGTCGCCGGCTCGGACCCCAATTGGGGCCGCATCCTCTCGGCCGCCGGCAACGCCGGGGTAGCGTTCGATCCACGCAAGACCGACGTTCACCTGCAAGGCGTGCTGGTATGCCGCGGCGGCTTGGCCGCGCCGTTCTCCGAGCCGGAGTTGAAGAAAAAGCTCGACGCCGCCGAGTGCGAGATTCGCGTGACCGTTCGCGGCCGGGGGAAAGGCGCCGCGCGATTCTGGACCTGCGACCTCACCGAGGGCTACATCCGCATCAACGCCAGCTACCGGACCTGAACCAAATGCTGCGCCGCCTGCTCCTGTTCCTGGCGATGGCCGCCTGCTTGGCCGCCGACGCCTCCGACGAAGTCTGGGACCTCCTGTCGCAAGCCGCATCGGCCTTGAGCGAGCGCAACCCCCAGGCGTTTCTGGCCGCCTTCGACCCCGCCATGCCAGGCTACGAAAAACTGCGCACCGAGGTTTCCGCTCTAGTGAGCGCCGCCGAAGTGCAGTCTTCCATCGACCTCGAATCGGACGAAGGCGACGCGGCCAACCGCGCCGTGGAATTGGACTGGCTGCTGCGCATCCGACCGGAGCAGGAGGCCACCTCTTCCATCCGCCGGCAGCAGCGCGTGAAATGCCGGTTTCGGAAGACCGGCAAAAAATGGCGGATCGTAGCCTTTGAGCCGCTGGAATTCTTCGCGCCGCCCAGCCCGTAACACGGCGCCTCAAGTCAGGCTAATGCGAAGTGCTGACGTCGCGCACCATGGCAACGGCCGCGTTCTGTTGCGTGAGCGGGGCTTGAAACGATTTGGTGGCTTTCGGCCCCAGGTTCTCAACATGCCCGTTCACCGCACCCAACTGTGCGCCGGCGGCATCCGTTAAGTTGAATGCCACGTCCACGACGGCGATCTCGCGCGTGGAGTTGTTCCGGATCGAACCCGTGAGCGTCAACCCGGCGCGATCGATATGAACCTCCACAACCTCCACCTCATTCCTGGCATCGATCTTGAGGTCGGTAGCGAGATTCGGCAGAATCTTTCTGGAGATTTCCGCGGGGGTCAAATCCCTCGCCTTCGCTGTATCCGGCGGGTCGAAGAACTTCCTGCTCAGCGCAAGCGCGACAAACCCGATGATCAGGAGGCATGGAACCGCGACCATTACCCATACCCGGATTTTCTGGCTGAGGGACCGGTTGGTCAGGTAGAGCGGGTCGTTGGATCGGCCGCCTGACAGGAAGCGCTCCACGGGCCCGAGCAGCGGTCCGAGCCACTTCATCCCTTGCGTCTGCCGCGGCCCTCCGCCCCGACTCATACCGGCGAACGCCATCGATTCAAAAAAAACTCGGAGTCGTTTCATCATTCCGGCCAAAGGACTTGGCCTCTCTTATTGTAACGTGAGCCGGAGTGCGATTGGGCTCTCCGGGCGGCCGGCCCCAGACCCGTTCGCCCGCGTTTTTGCTCCAGCCGCTGCTAGTTTGAGCTATTTGGGTATGATTAGCTTGAATCGAACCGCGCGCCGCGCGAAGCTTGGGAAAATGGCCATCAATCTCGGTCTGGACATTGGGGCGATCAGTCTCAAGCTGGCCGCTTTGGGGAAGCCGGGCGACCGTACGATCCTGGAAGCGCTGTGCGCGGCGCATCCCGAATTCCGCCTGCGGGAGTTCGACGGACGGCCGCTGCTGCTCTCCGATTACCGGCGCATCGCCGGCAGCCCGATTCAGTCCACCTACGATCTGCTGCGCGAGTTTTACGAAATCGTGGCGGAGGATCACGTGGAAGGCATGCGCGTCACCGGGTCGGGCAGCCGCACTATCGCCAAAGTGCTGGGCCTGTTCTTCGAAAACGAATTCAAGGCGATCGCCCGCATGGTGGGCGCCTTCTATCCGCAGGTGCGGACGGTGTTCGAGATCGGCGGCGAAAGCTCGAAGTACATTCGGCTCGAGGGCGGCAGCATCGTGGATTACGACCGCTCGGGCGAGTGCGCGGCCGGCACCGGGTCGTTCCTGGACCAGCAGGCGCTGCGCATGCAGTACTCGGTGGAAGAGGTCGGCCAGGTGGTGTGCACCGCCAAGTGCGGGGCGCGGATTGCGGGGCGCTGCTCGGTCTTCGCCAAGAGCGACATGATCCACGCGCAGCAGAAGGGCTACTCGCCGGCCGAGATTCTGCGCGGGCTGTGCGACGCCGTGGCGCGCAATTTCAAGAGCTCGATCGTGAAGGGCCGGCCGGTGGCGGCGCCCGCGGCATTGATCGGCGCGGTTTCGCAGAATGCCGGCGTGACGGCTGCCCTGCGGGAGGCGTTTTCGCTGGCCGAGAGCGACCTGCTGGTGCCCGAGGAATTCGCCTGGTGCGGAGCCATCGGCGCCGCCATGCTGGAGGCCGGCGAGCCGCGGAAGCGGTCCATCCTCGAGATTCACCGGCTCCGCCAGCATGACGCCGAAGAGACGGTGCAGGACACGCGGCCGCTTTCTACCGCCAACGTGGTCCAGCTGCGCGACCGCGTCGGCGTATACGTGCCGCCGCCCAATGATGAGCGAGTGCCGGCCTACCTCGGTCTCGACATCGGATCGGTTTCGACCAACGTGGTGGTCATCGACGAATTTGGCACGGTCGTCCACGACGTCTACCTGCGCACGGCGGGCCGGCCCATCGAAGCGGTGCAGCAGGGGCTAGCCGAAGTGGAGCGCATCTGGGGCGCCCGGCTGGACGTGCGCGGCGTCGGCGCCACCGGGTCGGGCCGCGAACTGATTGCCGAGTTCGCCGGCGCCGACGTCGTCAACGATGAGATCACCGCGCACAAAACCGGCGCTATCCACGTCAGCCGCACCTTGGGCGGGGAACCGGTCGACACGATTTTCGAAATCGGCGGCCAGGACTCCAAGTTCATCTCCATCGAGAACACCGTGGTCGTGGACTTCGCCATGAACGAGGCCTGCGCGGCGGGCACGGGGTCGTTCCTGGAAGAGCAGGCGGAGAAGCTGGGCATCAGTATCAAGGGCGAGTTCGCCCGTTTGGCGCTGGCGGCCGCAAACCCGACGCGCTTGGGCGAGCGCTGCACCGTCTTCATGGAGCGCGATGTCACCGGCTGGCTGCACAAGGGCGAAACCGTCCCCAACCTGGTGGCGGGCCTGGCTTACTCGATCGCGCTGAATTATCTCAATCGCGTGGTGCGCGGCCGCAAGATCGGCAACGTGATCTATTTCCAGGGCGGCACGGCGTACAACGACGCCGTGACCGCGGCTTTTGCCAGCCTCCTGGGGAAGAAGATCACGGTGCCGCCCTACAACGGAGTGATGGGCGCCATCGGCATGGCCCTGATCGCGCGGCAGTGGCATCTGGCCACTGGCGGGATAAGTCGATTCCGCGGCTACAATCTCGACAAGCTCGAACTGGCCACTCGCGACTTTGTCTGCAAGGCCTGCTCGAATCTGTGCGATATGAAGGAATTTACCATCGAGGGCCAGAAGAGTTACTGGGGCGATAAGTGTTCGGATAAGTTCCGCAAGCCTTCCGCCACCGGACGCAAACCTGTAATCGACGACTTATTCGCCTACCGGGAGAAACTGCTGGAGGCCCTGCCCGACGCCCGCGGAAGCCGGCTCCGCGTCGGCCTCCCCCGCGCCATGTCGATGTTGGAGCGGCTGCCGTTCTGGAAGCGCTACTTCGCCGATCTCGGCATCGAAACCCTGCTCTCGCCCGTGACCGATCCGCGGATTTCGGCGGCGGGGCTCGAGATCGCCGTGGCCCAACCTTGCTACCCGGTGCAGGTGGCGCACGGCCACGTCCAGGCTCTGGTGGAAGCGGGCGCGGACTACATCCTGTTGCCCAACATGGCGGATGCCGAGTCTGGCGGCGACGCCTGCCCGTCGCACTACTGCCCGTGGAACCAGACGCTGCCCTTTGTGCTGCAGTCCGCGCCGGCGCTCGAACCGCATCGACAACGCTTTCTGATTCCGACCCTGCACTTCCAATTGGGACCCGAGCAGGTGAAGAAGGCGCTGGCCGAGACCATGCGGCGCATCGGCGTGACCCGCCGGGCGAGCGACCGCGCCGTGGACGCCGCCATCGCCGCACAGCGCGAGTTTCAGGAGCAACTGCATGCCGCCGGCCGCCAGGCACTGGCCACGCTGGATGCCTCCGGCGAGCCCGGACTGGTGCTGGCGGGCCGCGGATACAACATCTACGACCGCGGCGTGAACTGCGACATCCCGCGCAAACTGCGCCACCGCTACGGTGCCAACGTGATCCCGCTGGATTTCCTGGTGACCGGCCTTGAGACGCTGGCCGGCGCCCACTCCAACATGTTCTGGGCTTCGGGGCGCAAGATTCTGACCGCCGCGCGCATCGCCGCCCGGCGGCCCAACCTGCACCTGGTCTACATCACCAACTTCAAGTGCGGGCCCGATTCCTACATCAAACACTTCGCCCGGGAAGCCGCCGGGGCGCCACTCCTGGTGCTGCAATTCGACGGGCACGGCAACGATGCCGGGTATATGACGCGCTGCGAGGCCTACCTCGACAGCAAAGGGATTTTGCGATGCTACCAATCCTCGACCGAACCGTGCGAGCCGAAACCACAAGCCCTGGCTGCGCGCATCCACTGAGCGGCAAACGAATCTACATTCCGCCCATGGCCTGCGGCAGCGCGCGCGCCTTCGCGGCGGCCTTTCGCGCCATCGGGCTCGAGGCCGAACCGACGCCCCCTTCGGACCACCGCACGCGCGAGTTGGGCGCCAGGTACACCTCCGGCGACGAATGTTACCCGGCCAAAGTCACTGTGGGCGATTTCATGAAGGTGCTGGAGCGGCCGGACACCGACCCCCGGCGCGTGGCGCTCTTCATGCCGACGGCGCAAGGCCCGTGCCGGTTCGGACAGTACGCGCCGTACCTGCGCCAGGTGCTCAACGCCAACGGTTACGCCGGCGTGGAAATCCTCTCGCCCACCAGCCAGAATGCCTACGATGGCCTGGGCGCTCTGGCTAAACCCTTCGTGCGCACCGGGTGGCGGGCGCTGCTATGCGCGGACCTGCTCCAAAAGCTGCTGCTCATCAACCGGCCGTACGAAGTACAGCGAGGCGATGCCGAGGCGATATACGAGGAGTCGCTCGCCGACCTGTGCCGCACGCTGGAGCAGACGCCGGTCGAGCCGGCCGCGCAGTTGCGGGCCCTGCGCGACGCCATGGTGCGCTGTCGCGGCCGGTTTCGCCGATTGGCGGCGCGGCCCGACGGCCGCCAGCCGCTGATCGGCATCGTGGGTGAGATTTTTTGCCGGCTGAACACGTTTTCCAACGAGAACCTGGTTCAGTGCCTGGAGCAATATGGCGCCGAGGCGTGGCTGTCCGACATCGTGGAATGGATCTGGTACACCAACTCGGAGCACTTCCGGAAACTGAAACTGGCGGGTCGTATCTGGACCGCCGAAGCCCTGGGCGCGTGGCTGCGCCAGCGCATCCAAAAGCATGACGAGCACGTGCTGGTGGAGCCGTTCGCCGAGGATTTCCGCGGCCGCGAGGAGCCCGGCATCTACGAGATCCTGGATTGCGCCCGTCCGTACCTGCCGCGCGAAGGCGCCTTCGGCGAGATGGTGCTGAACGTCGGCAAGATCGTGTATCTGGCCAGAAAAGGCGCGGCCGGAATCATCGACATCAGCCCGTTCACCTGCATGAACGGGATTGTCTGCGAAGCGATTTACCCGCGGTTAAGCCGGGACTTGGGCGGGATTCCGATCCGGAATTTCTACTTTGACGGAACGCAGTCGGACCTGGATCGAGACTTGGGCGTCTACATGGAGTTGGCCCGGAGCTACCAGAGGCGGGGGTTGGAGAGAGTGGCTGCTGGTGATGTCGCGTAGGCGACAGGTCAGCCAGAGGCGCACCATTTCGGCGAGGCGGGAGTAAGCCCCGATGAACTATCCAGGCTCGATGATTTCATCGACCCGCCGGTGCGGAAGATCCACGTGTTGCCGGGAAAGGCCAGACGCCGGCCCGACTGCCGAGCCCCTCTGCAGGTCGGCGCATGCGTTCCTGAAGACTGGCCACGGCTCCATCGCGAAGAGCCAGCTCCCGGAGAAGGTGCGCACTGTCGATCACACGCTCTTTCAGGAAATCGGTGTAGTCGTGGCTGGCGTGTTGCGCTGGTCCGAGGCGGATTGCCGAACGGGAGCGCAAGGTCGGCCCCGGTTATAGCCGCCTCGCGTTGAAAACACAAGTACTTGCACGCGAAGAAATGAGTTTTTCGCCGTAATGGGGGGGGACTTTGGGGGGACCCGCACACCACCTCACCCAGGCTTCGTTCCAGCAGCACCTTTACGCTGCAGCCGCATATCGCTGCGTAGACCCGTTCATCGACCCACGCCCATGGGACGGTGGGTACGTGCGTCAAGTCGACGGCCCGGGTGACGCCGCGCATATCGTGACCGCCATGGCAGTCTCACGCTGGCAGAGTTAGAGTCGTTCGCGCGCGCTTCACGCCGACATAGAACGCTGGATCAGGGGTAATAGCTGCTGTCACTACGTCCGCGCCAGTAGTGGCACTGGTGAACAAACGCTATTTCCGGCCCACCTGCTCCGCCATCAACTTAGCCAGGACCTCGCCTGTTGTCCAGACCCGGCGCATCCGCTCCCACTATTTCCCGGCGGCGGCGGGCTCCGGGTAGCGGGTAGTCTGGCGCGCAACCATTTGCCATCCACGGGAGCTTTTCGCGAACACGTGGATCACGTGAAGATGGAGCAAGGTGACCGCGCCCTCCGTGTTGTTCCGGAAATCGGCGTCCGCGGTCACTACGGCGGCGCTCCCGTACACCCGGACCCGGAGGTCTTTGAAGTCGACCGCCTCGACGTGTGTGCCGCCCTTCAGGGATTCCAACACGGCGGCTTTGTCCTCATGCTTGTTCGAAGAGTGAGTGTAAGTAAGATCGTCGCTCAGGACTTTGGAGAGCGCGGCGGCGTCCCTGTTTATCAATGCCTGTTTGTAGGCATCCAGTGCGGCCAGGACCTCTTTCTCGGTCTTGGCGTCCGGGGTGGCCGCCCACAGCATCGCGGCTGAGAGCAGGCTGGGAATCCATTTCGTCATAGGTATCCAGCTTATCCGAAATCTCTCCTCTCCATCCGGACCGCCGCTCGCCGCCGGCCTGGAGTTTCAGGTGTTGCATGAAGCTCATCGCCTCTGTGTCGGAGCCTCTGCACGGCCTGTCCTTCGTCGCGGTAGAATTACGGCTGCATGATCGAAACCGGACTTCAGAACAAGGTAGTCATCGTCACCGGCGCGGCCGCCGGTATCGGCAAGGCCACGGCGCGGCGCTTCGCCCAGGAAGGCTGCCGCGTGGCGTCGTGGGATATCAAGGTCGGCGACGCCGAACCGGGCGGACACTTCCAGAAGGTGGACGTCACCAGCGCGGCCGCCGTCGAAGCGGCAGTGAAAGAGGTCGTAGAGCGTTGGGGCGCGGTCCACGTGTTGGTCAACAACGCCGGCATCCTGCGCGACGGCCAACTGGTCAAAGTCAAGGACGGCGCGGAAGTGGGCCTGATGAGCGACGACCAGTTCGATTCCGTCGTCTCGGTGAACCTCAAGGGCGTCTTCCTCTGCACACGTGCGGCGGCCCGGCGGATGATCCGGAGCGGTGGCGGCGTGATCCTGAACGCCTCCAGCGTGGTGGGCATCTTTGGCAATTTCGGGCAAACGAATTACGTGGCCAGCAAGGCCGGCGTGATCGGGATGACCAAGGTCTGGGCGCGCGAACTGGGCAAGTATAACATTCGCGTAAACGCGGTGGCGCCGGGGTTCATCGCTACCGAAATGCTCCAATCGATCCCCGAGAAGGTCCTGGCAACCCTGGTGGCGCACACGCCCATGCAGCGCATGGGGCAGCCGGAAGATGTCGCCAACGCCTACCTGTGGTTGGCCTCGGACGCCGCTTCGTTCATCAGCGGCGCCGTGCTCGGTGTGGATGGCGGAGCGGTCACGGGAACGTAGGCTTAACGTTTCAGATTGGAGCTGGTCTGTCCGATCAGTTCGCGGAGTTCGCGGCTGTGGATGACCGGCCAGGGGTCGGCCACCTCCAATTGCCGCAAAGACTCGGGCAGTTTGGCGATGCAGGCGGCGGCACGCTCGCGGGATTGCTCCAGCGTGGGGAGCGGTTCGATCAGGTTACCGCCGAGGAGAATGGGGCGCATCAGGGCTTCGCCCTTTCCGCACTCGCCGGAGCGGGCGATCACATCGCGGGCGGTGTCGCGGAAGACCTGCTTGGCGCCAGGAAACGAACCTTTGTCCTCGCTGTACTTGGCGGTGAAGCGCTTGATGCCGCAGATTTCGGTCTCGACCAGCTTGTAGATCGAGCCCATGGAAGGCGCGTCGCCGGAGGTGGCCAGTTGCGTGCCGACACCGAAGGAATCGATGGGGGCGCCGGACTGCACCAGATCGCGGATGCGATATTCGTCCAGGTCGCCGCTGACCATGATCCGGGCGTCGCGCAGGCCGGCCTCATCCAGGATGGCGCGTACCTGTCGGGAGAGCGCCAGGAAGTCGCCGCTGTCAAGACGAACACCCCAGAGCGGTCCGCCGAGAGAGGCTACGCGGCGCGCGCCCTCCAGCGTGTCGTAGGTGTCGATCAGTTGGACCGTGGCATCGCCCAATACCTGTTGGAGTTTCCGGAAGGCGCCCATCTCGCAGGAAAACGCCATCACCCAGGAGTGCGCCGTCGTGCCCATTACGGGAACGCCGAAACGGAAACCTGCCAGAGCGTTGCTGGTGCCGGCGCAGCCACCGAGGTAGGCCGCCCGCGCGCCGAGCACGCCGGCCTCCGGGGTGTGGGCGCGGCGCGTGCCGAACTCCACCACCGCGCGGCCGCCGCTTACTTGAGCGCAACGCGCGGCCTTGGTGGCGATCAGGCTCTGGAAGGTGATGGCGGAGAGGACGTAGGTTTCGGGAATCTGGCCCTCGATGATGGGCGCGCGGATGGTGAGCAGCGGCTCGCCCGCGAACAGCGGCGTGCCTTCGGGCACAGCGAAGAGGTCGCCGGTAAAGCGGAAGCCGCGCAGGTAATCGAAGAAGCTCGCGGAGACGTGGCGGAACTGCGGGAGGCCGCGAAGGTAATCGATCTCCTCAGCAGCAAATTTCAGGTTAAGGAGGTAGTCCACCACCTGCGGGATTCCGGCTGCGATCACAAAATTGCGGCGGGCCGGCAGGCGGCGGATGGCGAATTCGAAGGTGCCTGTCTGGCCGACTTTGGCCGCCTCGAAGTAGGCGGCGGCCATGGTCAGTTCGTAAAGGTCGGTTAGGAGGCCGTTCATGTTGAGGCTGGCCAGGGGCCGGCAGCCGGTTATTTCTTTTTCTCGGGGGCTGCTTCTTTTACGTCGGAGGCCGCCTTGGTCAAGTCGTCTACCGCTTTGCTGTCCAATTCATAGATGCTGGGTTCGTTCTCGCGTTGCGCGAAATATTGAGCGTCCAGCTTGGTGATGGTCACTTTCTCCACACGTTTGCCGGAATTGGACGTGACCGTGGCGCTGAAGACCTCGCTGCCGCCGCCTTTTTCGAGAAATTTCGTGGCCGCGAGATCGCGCAGTTTGTCGATGAGGGTCTGCACGCTGCCATTGTCCATGGTCTTGGCGCCGGACATCCACTTGTCGCCCGTCTTGGTGTAGGTGGCGGTTTTCAGCTCGACTTTGGATGGGTCGCTGAAACCGAAATCGAAGAGCTTCTTGTTGCGGAAGTCGTCAATTCCCTTGTCGAGCCCGTCCGCGAGGTCCGATGCGACCTTGTAGACGCCTGCTGCCGCCGAGCCTTTGGCGTAAGTGTTCTTGTCTTTGTCGCGGTGGACTTCCAGGGTCTGTGTCCCGCTGGCATCAGTCACGGTGGCGGTGGCCACCTTGGGAGCGGCGGCGAACTTCTTGTCGGCGTCCGCCACCGGGCTGGAAAGATCCATCTTGGCGTCTTTGAGTTTGCCGATGAAGGTATCGACTTGGCCGCCATCGGCACGCAGCGGCCTCGGCTTGAGGATTTGCCACTCGTTTTGGCCGTTCTTCCCGAACTCGATGGTCTGGCCCTTTGCCTGCAATTCCACGCGCGTCAGCTTGTCGGAATCGAAGACGATCAAACGCTTGTCGCGCAGATCGTCGGGCTTCTTATCGATGCTGGACTTGGTGTAGCTGGCGATGGTCACCACCTTCGCGCCGGAATTCAGTTTGGCGTAACTGCCCGAACCCGTGGGCGTGTCGTCGCCGATGAGCAATTCGTCCGTCTTGCCGTCCTTTTTGGTCACGGTGACATCGAGGGTTGGAGCATCGAGGCCGTACGGCTTGAGGTCGGTGGCCTTGTCCTCCACCACCTTGTCGGCATTGAGCGAGGAGAGCGAGGAAACCAGCGAACCGACGGTATCCTGGTCGGCCGGCAGGGGCGACGGCTCGGTGATCTGCCACTTGCCATTCTCGCGGCGCAGGCGGATGGTTTCCCCGGTGAGCTTCTTGATCCTGATTTCCTGAAACTGGTCGTCGGCGATCGAGAGGAGCTTGGTGGAACTGTCAGTTGGCGACTTGCTGGCTGCCGCCTGCTTCTTGTTGGACCACCAGGTCAAACCGACCAGCACAGCCAAAAGAACGACGGCAATCAGGAGTCCCTTCGGCTTCATCGCTTACCTCCTCTTCCACCAGGTGGCCAGGCCGAAGCCGACAACCCCCAGCGGGAAAATCACGACGCTCAGCCAGAAAACCGTGTTGAGCTTTTGGGGCGAGAGGTTAAGCGGCCGGTCTTCGGGCGACTTGGGACGGATGGAAATCAGGTCTTCATCGGCGGTCAGCCAGTTGATCATGTTCAGGAAGAGGTCGCGGTTGCCGTTGAAGCGGATGTAGTTGTTTCCAATCCAGAGCGAACCGCCCACGGCCACGAAACGGCCCGCCGGAGTTCCGTTGTAAGTGCCCGCGGCGGCCAGCGGCAGCGGTCCCTTTTTGTCCTTTTTGGGATCCAGCCGGACGCTTCCCGACTTCAGGTCGGTGGTGGCGAAGCTGTTGCCGCCGGTGGAAAAGAGCTTCTCCACGGTGGTCTTGTCGCCGTTCTTCACGTCGAGGGTTCGGGACAGCGGGAAGGCGGTTGCCACATCCTTCATGTCGCGAACGATGGCGTGGGACTCGTAACTGGCCACCAACGGGACTTCCGGACCCAGACCGAAAACCTGGCCTATTCCGCTGACGTCGAGCGCCAGGTCCTGATTGAACGTGACGCCCCAGCTTGCCAGGACGGCTTCGAGGGTCTTGTTGTCGTCGGTTTGTTCGCGGCCCAGGTTGAGCGGCGGGTCGAGCATAATGAGGGCGTGGCCGCCGCCTTCCACGTAAGCCTTGATGGCGTCGGCTTCCGGCTGGATGTAGTCATGCTGCGGACCGGCCACCACCAGGACGGTGCAATCGGAAGGCACGGTAATCTTGCCTGGGGCGGGCGGTGCGGCGGCAGCGCCGGCAGCGGGAGCCGCGGGCGCGGCCGCGCCGGCTGTGAGCAGCGAGATGGTCCGCGTCTTGTAATTGTTACGTTCGAGCGAATCCTTGACGGCCTGGTACCCGCCGCGGCCGGTATCGTCGAGTGAATGCTCGGCACTTCCCGACACGAAGCAGGCATTGCGCTCGCCCGACTTCAGGGAGCGGATGACGGCGCCAGTGACTTCTTCTTCACTCAAGCTCTTGGCCTCTTCTTTGCGCAGGCCGCTATCCACCAGGATGGTGAGGTCGCGCCGGTAGCCGGCGGCCTTCGCCTGCGTCGGCTTCTTGACCGGGTCGATAAATTCCAGGTGGACTTTGGGCGAAAGGCTGGAGTAGCGATCCAGCAGATCGCGCGCCTGCTGGAAACGGTTGGATTCGTCGAAGTAAGTGATGTGGATATCGCGGTTCAGGTTCTTGACCACTTTGATGGTCTGGTCGGCGAGGCTGAACTGCTTGTTGGAGGTGGAGTCCCAGGACTTGTCATAGCGGTTGGCCAGGAAGTTTACGGTTGCCAGGACCGCCAGGATCACCAGGATGTATGCGCCGGCGTAAGCGGTGTATTTGGTTTGACGTTTCTTCATCCATTCCTGCGGCATGTTATGACCTCCACCGGAGCGATTCCATCGATCGTGAAGTCAGGAAGAGAGCCAGGAAGATCATGGAGACGTAGAAAATGACGTCCTTGGAATCGAGGACTCCCTTACTGAAGTTTTCGAAGTGCGTAACGATGGAACAATAGTTGAGCACTTGCGCGGTTGCCGAGCTATCGAAGGCCGTGGCCACGCTCAGCATCCACAGCAGCAGGCAAACAAAAAAGGTGACGCCCCCGGCGATGATCTGGTTCTTGGTGGTGGTGGAAATGAGGGTTCCGATGGCCAGCAGGCAGCCGCCTTGCAGCAGCAGGCCGAGGTAAGCGATCAGCACCGGCTTCCAGTCGGGCTTGCCCCAGAAGAACAGCAGCGCCACATTGATCACCGACATCAAAAGCACGCAGCCATACAGCACCATGGAGCCGAGCCACTTGCCCACGATGATTTCGATATCGCTGATAGGCGAGGTCAGCAGGAGCTCGATGGTGCCCGACTTTTTCTCTTCGGCAAACAGACGCATAGTGATCATGGGGATCAGAAACAGCGCGATGGTGGAGGCGAAACCGAGCATGGGCCGGATGATGAACTCGTTTACGTTCATCGGTTGCTGCTGCATCATCGCCTGCATGCTGATCTGGGCGAAATAGCGGGTGTAGCCGGAGAACAGGTACCCGAAGATCAGGGCGAACAGCGCCATGACGGCGTAAGCGATGGGCGACGAAAAATATCCCTTCAGTTCTTTGCGGCAAATGAGGAACACGTTTCTCACTGCTGGCCTCCCTCTTCCACTTTGGCTTGGTCCTTCTTTTCCGCGGCCGTCAACTGCAGGAAGATGTCTTCCAGGCTGAGCCCCACGGCGCGCAATTCACTCAGGTTCCATCCGGAGTTGACTACGCAGCGGGCCACGTCGGCGCGAATGTGGCGGCCCTGAAGGCTCTCGACCTCGAACAGCAGCCTGCCATTCTTGGCCTCTCGCATGAGCACGCGGCTGACGCCGGCGACCTGTTCCAGGCGCTGCTGCACCTCGGTGGGCTCGGGGCGGCCCTCTGCGGCCTCCACTTCGAGCGCCACCTGCTCCTGGCCGCGTAGCCGGTTGGTCAGGTTGGCCACCGAATCGATGGCCACCAGCTTTCCCTGGCTGATGATGATGACGCGCTCGCAGGATTGTTCGACTTCGGAGAGGATGTGGGTGCTGAGGATGATGGTGTGATCGCCCGCCAGCGACTTCAGCAGTTCGCGGATTTCGATGATCTGCTTGGGGTCGAGGCCGCTGGTAGGTTCATCGAGGATCAGGACATCAGGGTTGTGGATGATGGCTTGGGCCAGGCCGACGCGCTGCCGGTAGCCTTTGGACAGCTTGGCGATGAGCTTGTCGCGCACGTCGCCGATGGCGCAGCGGCTCGTGACTTCATCCACGCGGCGCTTGATGTCGGCCGAGGAGATGCCTTTGATCTGGCCGACGAAAGTGAGGTATTCGGAAACCTCCATTTCCGGGTAGAGAGGCGGAGTTTCGGGTAGGTAGCCGATGCGTTTTTTGACCTCCTCGGGGTGCTGGATCACGTCGAAGCCGGCCACATTGGCGGTGCCTTCGGAGGGCGGGAGGAAGCACGTGAGGACGCGCATGGTAGTGGTCTTCCCGGCGCCGTTTGGCCCCAGAAAACCTACGATTTGCCCCTTCTCGACCTCGAAGGAAATGTTGTCCACAGCGATCGTACGCGGGTATCGCTTGGTCAGACCTTCCACTTTAATCATGTTGATGTTTCCCCAAACAGACAGACGTCGTTGCTCGTCATGAGGCTTACGTGAAGGCGCGCCAAAGGCGCGCCGAGACGCTTGAATAGAAATAACATGATACGGACGCGGGGCGGGGGTTGTCAACGTGGTGCGGGTGCGTAGACGCGAAGGCCAGGCGCCGAATCGGATGGCGCCTGGCGCTGGAAGCACTGGAAGCACCCCCAACGGCCGGGGAGAGCCCGGCGCGCATGCTAATGTGGTGTCCAGCGTGATCCCTTTTTTGGACCTCCAGGCGCAGTATCGCGCCATCAAGGATGAGATCGACTGCGCCATCGCCGGCGTACTCGAAAGCAGCCAGTTCGTGCTGGGCAGGGAGGTGGCGGCGTTTGAGGAGGAGTTCGCCTCATACTGCGGCGGAGGTCAGGCGATCGGCGTGAACTCGGGCACCAGCGCGCTGCACCTCGCGCTGCTGGCCGCGGGCATCGCTCCAGGCGATGAAGTGATCACCACGCCGTTCACGTTCGCGGCCACGTTGGCGGCAATTCACTACTGCGGAGCCACACCGGTGTTCGCCGACATCGATCCCGTCACCTTCAACCTGAACCCAACTCGGCTCACGGCGGTGGTTACAGAGAAGACCAAGGCTATCGTGCCGGTTCACCTGTACGGGCATCCGGCCGAGATGGATGCCATCAACGAGGTGGCCCGCAGCCGCGGCATCGTGGTGATTGAGGACGCTGCGCAGGCGCACGGCGCCGAGTACAGAGGCCGCCGCGCCGGGTCGCTAGCCGATATGGCCTGCTTCAGCTTTTACCCCACCAAGAATTTGGGCGCCTGCGGAGAAGCCGGCGCAGTGGTGACAACCAACCTGGAGTACGCCCACGCCATCCGGCTGCTGCGCAACTGGGGCCAGACGCGCCGGTATGAGCACGCCGTCCGCGGCTACAATTACCGGATGGAGGGCTTGCAGGGGGCGATCCTGCGCGTGAAATTGCGCCACCTGGAGGCCTGGACCGAGGCGCGGCGCGCGATTGCCGCGGCGTACACCGGGTTGCTGAAGGATAGCGGCTTGGTCATACCAGTAGCGCGGCCGCATGTTCGTCACGTCTACCACGCCTACACGATTCGCACACCCGAGCGCGATCCCCTGGTGGAGCGCCTCACCGCCGCCGGCATCCAGACCGGCGTTCACTATCCGCTGCCGGTGCACCTGCAGCCGGCCTATCGCGATCCCCGCTACCCCGAGGGCAGCCTGCCCGCCGCGGAGAGCGCCGCGCGGGAAGTGGTCTCGCTGCCGATCTATCCCGAGTTGCGGCCGGAGCAGGTGGAGGCGGTGTCCGGAGCGGTGCTCAGAAAGACCCCCTCCCTCACAACCTGAGATATTGGATCGAGTATACTGTCCTCCAAGCCTTCCCCATGCACGCCACAAAGCGCCGCAACTTTCTTCGCTTCCTGGTGGGCAGCCCGCTGATCGCCGAGGCGCTCGCCCAACAGCCGGCCGTGAAAGACGTCCTCGGCGTGATGGACTTCGAAGAACTGGCGCGGCCGAAACTGCCACCCGCGCATTGGGGGTATATGGCTACTGGCGTCGACGACGATCTGACCCTGAAGGCCAACGTCGCCGCATATCGAAAGATCCAACTGCGGCCGCGGCGATTGGTGGATGTGTCTACCATTGACACGCGCACGGAGTTTCTCGGCGCCACCTGGGAGAGTCCCATTTTCCTGTGCCCCGTGGGGGGGCACCGCATGTTCCATCCCGACGGCGAACTGGGCACGGCGCGCGCGGCGAAGGCCACCAACACATTACAGATCCTTTCGACCCAGACATCGACCGCTGTCGAGGAAGTCGCCAAAGCCCTTGGCACACCACCCTGGTACCAGTTCTACATGCCCGCCAAGTGGCAGGACGCGGAGAAGCTGGTGAAGCGGGTGGAGGCGGCGGGTTGCCCGGTGCTGGTATGGACCATCGACAATCTTGCCGGGCGCAACGTCGAGACCGCCGAACGCTTTCGCCGCATGGATACGCGCGATTGCACCCCCTGCCACACCAACACCAAAGGGGGCCGCCTGAACGCGCCGATGTTCGCGGGCTTGAGTGGAACCGAGATCAATCCCCTCACCGCCACTTGGGACCTGATCGCCCGGCTGAAATTTGCTCATGGGCGATGCCCACGAGCATATCAGACCTTCTTCGCTCTTTTTGCGAGCAAGAGGCCAAAGGCGGCGGCGCTCAACAGCCAGGTGGCGGGCTCCGGCACCTGGTTGAGCTCACCGAAAAGACCATGGCTCTCGCCATCGGGGCCCGCCGTGAAGAAGAGCGTCTGGGCAGTGGCAGCGCTACCTCCGATGCCGAACCGCAGTCCCCACAATCCGTCGATCACCAAAGGGTTGCCGTTTGGGCCCGTCAGGGTTTGGACGAACGCTCCGCTTGTGGTGTTGTATGCGTTGATAGTGCCGTCACCAAAATTGCCGACCAGCAGGTCTCCGCCGACGTCTCCAAATCCGGCCGGCGCCAGCGCCAGGCCCCAGGGCGCATTGAGTGCGCCATTGGAGGCTATCCGACGCAGAAAGTTACCCTGTAAATCGTAAGCATCGACGATGCCGTTGCCGGCTCCCGGCACTTCGTCGTGCTTGGCCCCGTCCTGAATCGCGTACGTAACGTACAAAACACCGCCGAGGTTCTGCACGTTGAACGGCGCATATCCGGAAGGCAAATTCGGGTCGGTAAAGGTCCCAGTCAAGTCTGCCTCCCCGCTATTGCCTTTGAGTACATCGATCGCGCCGCTGCGAAAGTTAGCGAGATAGGCGTAACCGTTGCCACCGATGTTGGCATCTGCGATGCCCTTGTAAACGTTCGAGGTGCTGCCGGCGGCCAGAGTTTCCGCGGCTGTACCCAAAGCCCCTCTCCATCCGGAGACCGTTCCGTCCTCGTTATCGAACAGGAACGCATCGCCGTTGAACGAGCCGGCGATGTTGGCAAACACGACGCCGGTGACGGACCCGTCGCCTGGAATGGTTACAACCAACCCCTGCTTGACACCAAAGCCGTTATACAGCACCGAAGTTCCGGTGCCGTTGTCGCTGATCCAGACCGGCGAGGTGGCGCTTGCCCCCATTCCCCATGCGTTTACCAGATTGGGGTCCGTGACCATCGCCAAACCGGGCACATCCGAAGCCAGATTCGTCTGGACGAATCCGATCGGGCCAGCCATCATGACCGGCGCCACCGAAACCAACGTGATCAGAAGGAAACCGGCTCCGCGCATTCGATCCTCCGCTGAGTGCGTTCGCAGATTCAGAATATTCCACGCAAGCCAGTCTGTCGATTGGCGAAGTGTAAAACTATGCGGCGCGAATGTACGTTTACCCATCAAGCCGGCGGTTGGCAAGCTCGCCCCAGTGCTTCTTGTAACACTTGTTGGACCCGCGGACCCAACTTCTTCCCGTCAAGTGTTACGTAAAACACATCGATGGCCTTGTGGGCTTGCGTATCGATCAACACGACCTCGATGTTTCCGCCGTTCGACGAAATCGCCGAAGCCAGATCGTACAGCAGCCCGGGACGGTCTTCCGCTAAGATCTCGATCAGAGTCGCGGCGTGGCTTGCTTCCGAGTCGAATCGCACGCTCGCCGGGATGCGCGCCTTGCGGCTGGGAAGTGCGGGTTTGGGGCGGTTCTTTAACAACTCGGCCACGTCGGTCTTCCCGGCGATCACACGGCCCGCGGTGATGTGCAGACGTTCGATCTCCGAGGGGTTGAGGTCCAATTGTCTCCCCGGGTCGGCGAATGTGAACGTGTCTAGAACCAGGCCGCGCCGGTTGGAAAAGGCCTCGGCTCTCAAAATGTTCATGCCGAAACTGGAAAGCGTTCCCGCGACCGAAGCGAACAGGCCCGGCCGGTCTTGCGCTACCAGTGTCAGTAACCACGCCGAGTCCAGTTTGCGGATCTCCACCGCCACGCCGCGTTGACGGCTCTTCTGTTCCAGGGCGACGTGGCCATCAATCTCGGCGTCCGTGTGGGTCCGCAGGTACCTCGTCGGAAATCCCTGGAGAAATGCGATGCGCTCGGGCGGTCCGGAAGGCAGAGCCTCGATCCGGTCGCTTTCGAGCGACCGGGTGAGCTCATTGTGGACCATCAGGTAGAGCTGGTAAAGTTGCTCGGAGCGCCAGGGGGTCATGGCAGTCGGATTCACGGCGCTGATATCGGCCCAGGTCATCAGCGTCAGCAGACGGAGCCACTCCACCTTCTTCACCTGTTGCGCCAGGTCGCGAATCGTGTGTGGGTCGTACATGTCGCGGGAGTACATGGCTGAGGAAAGTTCCAGGTGCGCGCCAATCAGAAACAGCACCGCTTCGCGATCCTGCGGCGGCATCTGAATGCGGGCCATCGCCGGTTGCACCAGGCGCAGCGAGGCATCGATGGGGCCTTCGCCGGGAGCGCCTTTGCCTACATCGTGGAACAACAACGCGAACAGCAACAGACCGGGGTCTTCGATTTCGGAAAGCACGTTGGCGAACGATCGGTTGGGAGGGTCCTCTGCGCCTCGCAGGCTCCAAACGTTCTGCAGCGTTACCAGTGTGTGCTCATCCACCGTGTAGCGATGAAAGAAGTCGCGCGTCACCAGGCACTCGATCTGTTCCATCTCCGGGAAAATGGCGGTGAGCGCGCCGCTCTCGTGCATCGACCGCACGGCAAGAGGCGCATGCGGCTGCGACAGAATCCGGTTCAGCACCGGCCACCGCGGCTGCGCGGCGCGGAAGTGCTCGCGCAGGCGGGGGAGGCGCGATTCGATACGCTGGTCGGTTTCAAAGGCCGCGCGAATGCCGTGCCGGCCGATGAATTCGTACAACCGGAGCAGCAGTTCGGGCTCCGCGTCCAGGCGCTGAATCTCGCGGAAATGGATACGCTCGCGAAGCACGCTGAAGTCCGCGTTGGAAAGCCTCGACCGCCAGTCCCGGAACTGCGAGAACAGCGAACCGGCCTGCGCTTCGTTGGCTTCCAGCGCGCGTATCGCAGCCCTGTTCACGGCTCGGGCATGCCGGTAGTAGTCGCGCATCCAGTGCTCGGCGTCGGTTTGCTGCCAGATCTCGGCGATGGCGTCCTGCGCATCGAAGGAGAGCGCGTTGTTGTCCCGGTTGGACTGGCAGTGCAGGTAGCATCGCAGCCGCGCCAGGAACCGGAAAGCCTGCCGCAGTTCGGGTGCCGGTTCGGCCATGCCCAGGCGGGTGGCGTCGGTACCGTGGAGTTGTTCCAGCCAGCAGACCAACTGGTAATCGCGTAAGCCGCCGGGTGTATCTTTCACGTTCGGTTCCAGGTGATAGAACGTGTCGTTGAACTTGGTATGGCGGTCGCGCGTAAGTTTAGACAGGTTGCGAATCAGCGAGTCGCGATTGGCCTGAATGAAGCGCGGCAGTTTGCCGGCGAGCCCCGCGTACAGGGTGCGGTCACCGGTCAGATAGCGCTGATCCAGCAGGCTCACATTGAGTTCCACGTTCTGGTCGTGAACCTCCACGCATTCCGCCGGAGTCCGGACCGAATGGCTCATGCGCAGATTGGCATCCCAAAGGCTCTGCAGAAAGGCCGAGATGGCTTCCTTGTTGGCCACGGCCAGCCGCTCGGATTCGACCAGCAACAGCAGGTCGATATCCGAGTACGGAAACAATTGCCGGCGGCCGTATCCGCCCACGGAAAGCAACGCCAGGCCGGTTGGAACCACCGGGAACAGGAAGTGCTCCGCCGCCTCCAGCACGACGCGGTCCACCTGCGCCGTGCGTTCGGCCAGCGCAGTCAGCGCGTCACCGGTGGCAAGGAACCCCTGCTGAATCGGCTTCAGGTCGGCGTTAAAGCGCCGACTCCCCGCGGTCGTCATTTCGGATTCGAATCGCCTCCGACACTTCGTAGACGAAAATCTTTCCGTCTCCGATCTTGCCCGTTCGCGCTGCGCTGGTCAGCGTCTTAATCACTTCATCAAAACGGCTGTCCGCCACTACCAGCTCCACTTTGGCTTTGGGTAACAGGTCCACATTGTATTCCTGGCCTCGGTAGACCTCTTTGTGGCCCTTCTGGCGCCCGTGGCCACGCACCTCGGTGATGGTCATACCATCGATCCCGATGCTCTTCAGCGCTTCCTTCACTTCGTCGAGCTTGAAAGGCTGGATGACAGCTTCAATCTTCTTCATGTCCTCATCCTAATGCACCGCGCGGGGCTACTGCTCGAAGATATAACCCTCTTCACCGTGCATGCTCAAATCCAGACCTTCCGTTTCCTGTTCCCTGGTCACCCTCAGACCCATGACCGCGTCGCAAATCTTCAGAATGATCAGCGTCCCGGCGATCGCCAGGGCCCACGCGATGGCACAGCCGATCGCCTGGTTGAGAACCTGGCCGGGATTGCCATCTACCAGTCCCAGAGGCATCGCCTTGCCCGCCGAATTCTTCAGGCTGTCGTTGACCAGGCTGGTGGCGAAGACGCCGGTCAGCAGAGCTCCCAATGTTCCGCCCGCGCCGTGGACGCCGAAAGCATCCAGCGCATCGTCATACCCAAGCTTGTGCTTGACCCTGGCGACCATGAAGTAGCAGACGATTCCGGCGGCGAGCCCGATAATCATGGCCGGGAACGGTTTCACGAAGCCGGAGGCGGGCGTGATCGCTACCAGTCCTGCCACGCAGCCCGAGATTCCGCCCAGCATGCTCGGCTTGCCTGCGCCCATCCATTCCGCGGCAACCCACCCCAGGGTAGCTGCGGCGGCGCCGAAGTGAGTGGCGATGAAGGCACTGGTGGCGAGTCCGGAAGCCGCCAGCGCGCTGCCGGCATTAAATCCGAACCAGCCTACCCACAAGAGGCAGGCGCCGATGACGCTGATCACCAGGTTGTGCGGCTTCGGTGTTTCCGGATACCCCAGGCGTTTCCCCAGATAGAGCGCGCTCACCAGCGCCGAGACCCCCGAGGTGATGTGCACGACGGTGCCGCCGGCGAAATCGAAACACGGGATTTTGCCGCCGAGAAATGCGTTCAGCAGGCCGCCTTTTCCCCACACCATGTGGGCCATTGGCAGGTAAACGATAAACATCCAAAGCACCGTGAAGAGCAGCATGGCGCTGAACTTCATCCGCTCGGCGAAAGCCCCGGAAATCAGCGCCGGGGTGATAATCGCGAACATCAACTGGTAGATCATGAAGGTGGCTTGAGGAATGCTGCCCGCGTAATCGGGATTGGGCGTCGCGCCGACATGGTTCAAGAAGGCGTAGCGCAAGTCTCCCAGGAAAGGCAGGCCTTCGCCAAACGCCAGGCTGTAACCAGCCACGGCCCAGATTACGGTCACCACCGCCATCAGGATGAAGCTGTGCATCATCGTGCCGAGTACGTTCTTCCGCCGGACCAACCCGCCGTAGAACAGCGCCAGCCCGGGGCCGGTCATCATCAGGACCAGCGCCGAGCTCATCAGCATCCAGGCGTTGTCGCCGGCGCTCTGCGCGGACCTGGTGGCGGCTTCCAGGGCCGCGATCTTGGCTTGCAGTTCGGGGCTGGACTGGGCCCACGCGGCCGGAGGTATGGCAACCAGCGGCAGCAAAAGGAGCTTGGTAAGAGTCTTCATGATTGCAGACAGGGCAATTTAATCAGTATCCTTCACCATTCGACCCGCCGCCACACGGAACTTTCTATGGGTGAAATTGGAATTTTTTATGCTGGGCGAACCCGGTAATGGCCCTGGCCGTGTACAATTCAAGAAACGTAATCGCACATGGCCACGGTCCTGATCAAGTCTCCGGCAATCGATCCTCGTCACGCCAGCTTCAAGCTCGCCATTCGTACTTCCCGGATTCACCGGCGCGGAGTCTACGCGCTGGAGCGCATTCCGGCCGGCCGCAAAGTCATCGAGTACACCGGCGAACGGATCAGCCGGCGCGAAACCAAACGCCGCGGCGCAGGCAGGATCACCTACCTGTTCACGCTCGACGATTACTGGACGCTCGACGGCGCGTCGGGCGGCTCCGGCGCGGAAATCATCAATCACAGTTGCGAACCCAACCTGCGCACCTGGCACCTGAGAGGGCACATCCTCTATATGAGTAAGCGCGTTATCGAGCCCGGAGAGGAACTGACCGTGGATTACCGTTTTTCGAAGGACGTCGAAAGGGTGCCCTGCCGGTGTGGGACGCAGACCTGCCGCGGGACGATCAACTTGAAGTAGGCCGGTCAATCGGGCAAGACCGTGAAGGTCCGTGGCCAGGAGCAAAGCCGCCAATAGGGGGTGCGGCACCGGCGCAAACGCGTCTGGCCGTCGCCTGGCGATCTTCAGGACGCATCATCGTACCGCTCGTCACGCGTCCAGCGGCCGCGGCTGAAACTGCTTTTATCCATCGCTTGGTCTCCGGATGCCTATGCCGATCACCGCCAAGCCCCAGCTCCCTCATTTGATTCCCGAGGCCGGCTTGGCACTTGGGGAGTCATCCGCCTGCAGATCGCCGAGCGCATATTGAATGCCAGCGAGAAAGTGCTCGAGCAGAGCTGCATTCCAAAAGATGGGCGCACCGTGCCCGAGCGCGCTGTAGAATACCCGGCCTCTCCCATAGCTGCGGATCCAGCTCATCGGAAAGTCCTTGTCCTGCATCCGGACCGGCAGAATGCGCCGGTTTGGAGCCAGGCCGGTTTTTTCCACATCGATGCTCAGCAGCACATGCAAATGATCGCGTAGAACAGGCTCCTGAAATTGGAAGGCCTGGTCGGCAATCTGGAATTCCGTTCCCCGAAACACAGCGTTCAGTGGGCTTGCCGCGTCATCCATCTTGATCGTCATGACTTCCCCGTTCCAGGGATGCCCGCCGTTCTCGGTAGCGCCGATCATCTGACCGAAAGGCGGCCATTGGTCATACTTCGGATACTGCACGAACGTCGCCACCGCGTCGTGGATGCCCACAAACCCCTTTCCGGCGGCGACGAAGCCCAGCAGCGACTTCTTCAACTCCGGATCCTCGAACAGCACTCCCAGCGTGTTGTTGAAGCAGAGGGCGTCGAATTGACGGATCTGCTCCGGCCGGAACATCCCGACGTCATCGCTGAAAACCGCTTGATAGGCGCCGGTGAGGGCGCCCATCTGCCCGATCGCGTAGTTGGCTACTGGAATAGTGGAATAGGAACTCCCGTGGACCACTTTGCCGTCACGCATGGAGAGATTAGTAACCAGCATTCTGCGAGGTTGTTTCGGCTTGGCAGGCGCCTTCCGCGGTATTGCCTCGTCCACTCGCTGTTTCTGGTCGGCGGCCAGTACCTGGCTATGGAGCGGTGTCGAACCAAACGCCCCGAGCAAAAGAACGCGTCTCGTCAAAGTTTGCGCGGCCATGAGATAAGAACGATTCAGTATATCGCCGCCGCGGTTCCGGCGGTTGTTCCAGCGGTCTGGCCCCGATTGATGCCCTTCGAAAGTAGGAGTATCATACCTTCAACACGTGTAATCCAACTTGTATTTCGCGACTCCGACGGGGAGCCAGTTCATGGTAAAGGGGGTTTTGAGATGAGGTGTTTCCGACTTGGCGTTCTCGCCCTGCTTTCGGTGGCGCCCCTGTGCTCGCAGGTGGCGACCGGTCGCATCACGGGCCGGGTCACGGATTCCTCGGGCGCAATCGTGCCGGGTGGATCCGTTAAGACCATCAATACTCAAACTAACGTCGAGACTGCGACAAAGACCACGTCGGAAGGAGTTTTCGACCTGCAGAACCTCATTCCCGGGCAGTACCGCCTGGTGGTCGAGGTGGCTGGCTTCAAGCATTATGAGCAGGGGCCGATGGAGCTGCGCGTGGGCGATACCCTCAGCTTGACGGTCGCGCTGCAGCTCGGCGCCCAGACGGAGAGCGTCACCGTGACCACGGAGGCCTCGCTGCTCGAGGCGGCCTCCGCGGCAACGGGCCAGGTGGTGGATTCGAAGCGGCTGGAGAGTCTTCCGCTGCCCGCCAGCAATCCGATCGTTACCACGATGCTGGCCGTGAGCATGACCATGCTCACCAGCCCGACTTCCACATACACGCCGGACGCCAACAACCAAGTGACGAACACCGCCGCCGTGGGCACGCGCCAGGGGCAAAGCGTCCAGGCCATCGACGGCATGCCGAGCATGCAGGGAGGCGGGACCACGGGTATCGTGCCGCCGCCGGAAATCCTCCAGGAAGTCAAGATCGCGACGGCGCCCTACGATGCCTCGCTTGGCCACTTCACCGGGGCGCAAATCGACATGGTGACTAAAAGCGGCACCAATGGTTTCCACGGCGCCCTGGTCTTCTGGAACACCAACACCGATCTGAACGCGCTGTCCTATTTTTCCAAGCTGTCCATCGATAATCCAGCCACCGGGCCGGTCACTCACGACAAGATTCGCGGCATCGTCCCCTACATTGGCTTTAACCGCTATCGGGGAACCGGGGGTGGACCGCTGGTGATTCCCAAGGTCTACAACGGGCGCAACCGCACCTTCTGGCAATACGCCGGCGATTACTTCTTCATGCCGTATTCGACCAACGGGTTGTTCACCGTTCCCACTGCCAAAGAGCGGTCCGGCGACTTTTCGGATCTGTTGGCACTGGGAGCCCAATATCAGATCTATGATCCGTATTCGGCCATTGCCACCGCGGGCGGCCACATCTCCCGCACGCCTCTGTCGGGAAACATCATCCCGGCGAACCGGCTGAGTCCGGTTGCCCAAAAGCTGCTGCCGTACTGGCCCCTGCCCAACACTCCGGGAACCAGCAACGGTTTGAACAACTACACCGGGGCGCCTAACAGCTACATCGACATGGCCCAGCACTTCGGCCGCGTCGACCAGGTGATCACCGATAACAACCACGTGTTTGTCTCTTACAACCGCTATTGCCTGTATGCCCTGCAGAACATCACGTTCGGAAAGCCGTTGGGGGACGTGTACTCGACCGGCGGCATCCAGCAAAATTGCCATCAGGGCGCGACCGCGGACGAAGTGATCACCCCCGCACCCAACTGGGTGCTGCACTTCAGCTACGGCCTGATTCGATTCCTGTCCTATCAGCCTTCCACGAGCCAAGGCTACGACCTCAGCAAACTGGGGATGTCTCCGGCCCTGATCGCGCAGGTGGACCCGGCGCTGGCCACCCTGCCGGCCATCAGCATCGCCAATATTACAAGCATCGGCGGCGCCAGCCTGGCGGAAAATTCGCAGCTATACCACAGCATTTTTGCCAGCGCGGCGCACACGCGGGGCAGCCACAGCATTCGCTTCGGCACGGAGTTCCGGACCACGGCCATTAATCGAATCAGTAACGGCAACCTCACCCCCGCTTACACCTTCGCGCAGAACTGGGTGGTTGCCACCGACACCGCGGCGGCATCACCCATGGGGCAGCAACTGGCGTCGTTTTTGTATGGCCTGCCGGCCTCCGGCAGTGTCAGCAGAAACGGCTCCTCCGCGGCCATCTCCAAGATGTTCGCCTGGTACCTCCAGGATGACTGGAAAGCCACGCGCAAGCTGACCGTGAACATCGGCCTGCGCCAGGAGCTGGAGTTTGGGGAAACCGAACGCTACAACCGTGCTAACGCCGGCTTTGATTTTGGGACACCGAATCCGACGCAGGCCGCCGCTCAGGCCAACTACGCGTTGAACCCGATCGCGCAGATCCCCGTGGGTCAATTTAAGGTGATCGGCGGCCAGCTCTTCGCCGGCTCAACCAATCGGGCCATATACAATCTGGCGCCGCACAACTTCATGCCGCGTTTGGGGCTCTCCTATCTGGTAAATCCCAAGACGGTCGTCCGCGCCGGCGCCGGGATCTTCTTCGAGACCTTCGGCGCCGACTTTGTCAGCAATACGCAAAACGGCTTCAGCCAAACCACTTCGATGGTGCCCAGCGTCGATAACGGCCTTACGTTTCAGGCCACACTCCAGAACAATCCGTTTCCGGACGGGATCCTGCAGCCAACCGGCGCGTCGGGAGGACTCAACACCTTTCTGGGACGCGCCATAACGTTCTTCAATCCGAATAACCTTCACGCTTACGACATCCGGTGGAGTTTCAACGTTCAGCGCGAGTTTCCGATGCGCATGCTCCTCGAAGTAGGCTACACCGGGAATCGGGCAAACCACCTTGGAACCAGCAACGCCTGGGATTCCCTTCCCATCCAGTACCTCAGCCGGCTGCCGGTTCGCGATGCGGCCACCATCAACGCCTTGGCCGCCAATGTCGCCAATCCCTTTTATGGCATTCCGCAGTTTGCCACCACTGCTTTGGCGACTGCAACGACGCAGGTCTCGCAACTGTTGCTGCCCTACCCTCAATTCACCGGAGTGACTTCAACGGACGGCTCGGGCTTTTCCTGGTATCACGCGTTAACGGTGCGGGTGGAGAAACGTTTCTCGCATGGTTTCACGGTGCAGGGGAATTACACCTGGTCGAAGTTCATGGAAGCGGACAGCCGGCTGAACGGCATTCAAAGCCCGTTGGAACACGTGATCTCCACGTATGACCGCCCGCAGCAGTTCAGCCCCAACGGCATTTGCGAGTTGCCGTTCGGCAAGGGCAAACGCTTCCTGTCGTCGCTGCCCGGGTGGGCCGATCGCGTGGCGGCCGGTTGGCAGGTGCAAGCGATCTACGTTGCCCAGACGGGTTCGCCGATGGCGTTCGGCAACGTTCTGTTCAACGGCAACCTGGCCGGCATCGTGCTGCCGAAGTCGCAGAGAACGATCGCTCAATACTTCAATATCGGCGCCGGCTTCAACACCAATTCGGCACAGCAACTCGCCAATAACTATCGCACCTTCCCTTCGATGTTGACGGGGGCTCGAAACCCGGGCTGGAATCTCTGGGCCATGTCGGTGATCAAGGCCATCCGGATCCGCGAGAAGGTGAACTTCGAAGTGCGGGCGGAGGCCAAGAATGCGCTCAACCACCCGAACTGGGGCGGGCCGCAGTTGACCCCGACCAATGCCACCTTCGGGCAGATCACCAGTGCCCAGGGGGGCCGGCAGATCACCATCCAGGGAAAACTGAACTGGTAGCAACGCGAGCAGAAAGGAGGAGCCGTGATAAGCGGACGCCGTGACGTTTTGAAAGCTTTGGCGGGTGGGGTGGTCGCGGGATTTCCGACGATCATCCCGTCTGCCGCTCTGGGGCGCGATGGTTATGTCGCACCCAGCGAAAAGATCGTGCTGGGAGCCATTGGCGTGGGCCGGCAGGGCAGCGGCGACATGCGTGGCTTCCTCTCCCAGGCGGATGTCCACGTGGCGGCCATTTGCGACGTGAACCAGGCCACCCGGGAACGGATCGCGACCGTCGTCAACACGCGCTATGGCGACACGGCCTGTGCCCAGTACAACGATTACCGGGAGCTCATGACGCGCTCCGACATCGACTGCGTCCTGATCGCCACGGGCGAGCGCTGGCACCCCCTGATTGCCTGCGCGGCAGCGCGCGCCGGCAAGCACATGTATTGCGAGAAACCGCTAGGGCTGTCGGTCGCCAATATCAAAGCCGTACGCGAAGCGGTCAACGAAAACAGCGTGGCGTTCCAGTTCGGCACGCAACAGCGGTCGAGTTTCTACTATCGCCATGCGGTCGAGCTTGTCCGCAATGGACGAATCGGCGAGTTGAAAACGATTATGGTCGGCTCCGTACGCGGCCCCAGCGACACTCTCTATGGGACTCCCAAGGAGCCGCCTCTCGGCTTCGACTACGACATGTGGCTGGGGCCGGCGCCCTGGGCGCCTTACTCCGATATGCGGGTTTCGATTGCGGCCTGGCTGTTCATCAGCGATTACGGATTGGGCTGCCTGGACGGGGCTTGGGGCATTCACGATATCGACATTGCCCAGTGGGTGGCCGACGCCGATCACACCGGGCCGATTGAGGTGGAAGGCACCGCCACGTTCTACACCGATATCCGCGATGTGCCGCACGAATATACCGTGGAACATAAGTACGCAAGCGGGGTCCGCCTGATTCATATGGACATGGTGACCGCGCGCAAGAGAGCGCCGGAGTTCAGCGCCTTGCCTTCCACCGGAGCGACCGTCATCTTTGGGACCAAGGGCTGGATTTTCGTCAGCCGCGACGGGATCGTGACTAATCCCGCGTCCCTTGCCGGCGAAAAGATCGGGCCCAACCAGATCCAGGTGATCCGCAGCAGTGATCATCGCCGGAACCTTTTGGAAGCCATACGGAGCGGACAGAAGACGATCTGCGACGTGGAAGGAGCCGTGCGCGCGCAGACCGTGGTTCAACAGGAGTACATCTCGCTGAGCCTGGGACGCAAGCTGGAGTGGGATCCGGTGGCGGAACAATTCAAGAACGATCCGGAAGCGAACCGCTGGCTGTCCCGCCCCATGCGGAGTCCGTGGCATTTGTGAGACGGGTGATCACGATGAGGAAAACAGCAATCCCGACCTGCGTGGCGCTGGAACTGGCGCTTCTGTGCCCGCTCGCGCCGGCCCAATCGGCGAATCTGGACGATCTGCTGGCGCTGACGGCCAAGTGGCAATACGAAACCAGCCGGCAGCCTTTGCAGTCCCTGTCTGACGCGGTGGCCAAAGCGCAAAGCTCACCGGCCGAGATTCGCGCCATTGAACAGAAGTTCATTGCGTTTCTGAAATCGGACGCGACCCCGGGCGGCAAAGACTTCATTTGCAAACAACTCAGCGTGATGGGGTCGGAAGCTTCCGTGCCTGTGCTCACCGGGATGCTGGCCGATCCCAAGACGGCGGACTTGGGGCGCTACGCTCTGGAGCGCATTCCCGGTCCGGGCGTGGACCGCGCGTTGCGCGAAGCGCTGGCAAAGACACGGGACCGGACGCGCATCGGCATCATCAATACGCTCGGTGCGCGCCGTGACGGGGCTTCAGCCGCGGCCTTACGCCCGCTGGCGTTAGGTTCGCAGCCGGCCGAGGCCTCGGCGGCCCTGTTCGCGCTGGCGAAGATCGCCGATCCGGCGTCCCTGGCGGTGCTGTTCGAAGCGCAGGGCAAGACCAGCGGCTCGGTGCGCGCGGACGCAGCGGAGGCCTACCTGCAGGCAGCCAACCGGCTGATGGAGAGTGGCAACGTGGCCTCCGCGGCGCCCATCTTCAGGACGCTCTATGCCAACAGGGACCCAGGCACTGTGCAGGCGGCCGCCCTGCGAGGTCTGGCCAATGCGGGTGGCGCCCAAGCCGTGCCGGTGCTCATGGAAGCCCTGCACGGCAACGATGCGCGCCTGCAGGCGATCGCGATCGGCGGGCTGATGCACGGCTCGACCAGGCAGTTAATCACCGAAATGCCGAAGCTGGGCGAAGCCGCCCAGATCCGCATTCTGGGGTTGCTTGCGGAGCGGGGCGACGCGGCCGCGCTGCCGGCCTTCACTGTGGCACTCAATGGTTCGAGCCAACCGGTACGGATGGCCGCTCTAAAGGGCGTCGGCTCGATAGGGAACGCGTCGGTGGTACCGTTGCTGGCGGCGATCGCTGCCGGCGACAACACTGGCGAACAATCGGCCGCCCGTGCCGCACTGGGGCGGATCCGCGGCAAAGATGCGGACCAAGCCGTAGTCGGGGGTATTGCCACTGCCGCCCCCAAGATCAAGCTGGAACTGATCCGGGCCGCGGGTGATCGCGGTTCAGTTGCCGCGGCCCCGGTGCTGCTGAAGATGGCCCTCGACCCCGATCCCGACGTGCGCCGCGAGTCGCTGCGCGCCCTGCATGACACCGGATCAGCCAATGACGTCGCGGACCTGGTTGCCTTGGTGGTCACTCCGGTGCAAGCGGGTGACCGCACGGAAGCCGTTAAAAGCCTGGGCGCCATCTTACGGCGCTCCGATTCCTCTGCGATCAAGATGGTGGTCTCGGCTTACACGCCGGCGCACGATCCCGAAGCGCGCACCGCGCTGATGCAAGTGATGGGGCAGAGCGGGAACACGGAAGCGCTGGTCATTCTCCGCGCCGCGCTGAACGGCCAGGACGCTAACGCCAGGCGTGCCGCCATTCTCGCACTCACCGAATGGCCCGACATCGCTCCTGTCTCCGACCTGTTCGCCATCGCCCGCTCCGCTACCAACCCGGCGCACCAGGTGCTGGCGGTGCGCGGCGCATTGCAGTTGATCGGCCTACCCGCGCCGTCCCGCCCTGCTCGCGAATCGGTCAAAATGCTGGCTGAGGCCATGGGCTTGGCGAAGCAGGCCGAAGAGAAGCGCGCGGTTCTGGCGCTGCTGCCAAGGTTCCCCGTCCGGGAGGCTTTGGATCTGGCTAATGCTTCGGTCACCGACAGCGAGGTCGCCGCCGAAGCCAAGGCGGCAGTGGCCCGCCTCGAGCGCACCGTCAGAAATCGGTGAGGCGTGCTTAAATCAGGATAATCGGATGACGAAACGAATCTTCCTCGTGATCTTCGGAGTTGGTATCTGCGCCTCGCTCGTCTGCGGGCAACAGCAGCTTACCCCGGAACAGAAACAACAGATCGAGGCCGCGCTTCCCGCAAAGGCCCCCGCCAAACCTAAGAAGGCGCGCCGCCTGCTAGTGACCAACCTGGCTAAGAATGGCGACCGCCTCATACGCGGCCATTCCGCCATTCCTGCCGGCAACTATGCCATCGAGTTGATGGGCAAGCGCACCGGTGCTTACGAGGTGGTGTTCAGTGACGATATCGAAATGTTCCGGCCGGATAAGATCGGCCAGTTTGACGCCATCTGTTTCAACAACACCCAGGGCGTACTCTTCAGCGATCCTGAACTAAAGAAGTCTCTGATGGGATTCATCACCGAGGGCCACGGCTTCGTTGGGTTCCACGCCGCCATCGCCACCTTTGTGCAGCATCCCGTGTACGACCAATGGCCGGAATTCGGCAAGATGCTCGGCGGGACAGAAAACGGAGGCCATCCGTGGGGGCCAACCGACAGCTTCACCTTCAAGGTCGACGATCCCAAAAGCCCGATCAACGCCGCCTTTAAAGGCAAGGGAACGGAGATCACCGACGAAGTGAACCAGGTCCAGGAGCCCAACCCGCGGGAGCACATGCACGTGCTCCTCAGCGTCGACATGGATAAGACTCCGCTGCCGAAGCATCCCATGCTGCTCGTGCGGTCGCAGGACAAGGATTTTCCTTTGAGCTGGATCCGCGAAGAGGGTAAGGGCCGGGTGTTCTACTTCGGACTGGCGCACAGTCCGCCCGTTTTCTGGAACCCGGCGATGCTGGAGCACTTCCTGGCGGGCATTCAGTACGCGCTCGGTGATTTGAAGGCTGACGCAACCCCAAGCGCCAAACCGGCCAAGAAGTAAGCCAGACGGACCGCTGCCAGATACAATCGAGGAACATGAGACCCCTAACGATAGTGCTACTCGTGGCGAGCGCTGTGTCTTCGGCAACAGCCCAGTCCCCGCAACTTCAGCCGCTGCCGATCGTGCTGCCCAAGCCGCTGTTTGAAGGCACACCCAGCCCTCCCAAGGTCCCCAACCTGGAGAAGTCGCTGAACAAACCGAGGCCCCCTTTTCTGGCCCCGACCGGAACCACCAACCTGGCCCTGCACAAGCCGGTATCGGGCAGCGACTCCGATCCGGTGATCGGCAATCTGGAAATGATCACTGACGGGAACAAGGCCGGGACCGATGGCACTTACGTGGAATTGAAGCCCGGAGTCCAGAATGTGGTCATCGACTTGGAAGCCAAGTGCACCCTATTCGCCATTCTGATCTGGCATTTTCATAAGGAGGCCAGGGCATACGCCGGCGTGGTGGTCCAGGTGGCGGACGACCCGGATTTCATCAGCAACGTGCGGACGCTGTTCAACAACGACGCCAACAATGAAACCGGCAACGGTATCGGCAAGGATATGCGCTACGTGGAAACGAGCGAGGGCAAACTGATCGACGCCAAAGGCGTGGAGGCGCGCTATGTGCGCCTCATCAGCAACGGCAGCGACAAGACGCCGGCCAATCACTATATCGAGGTGGAAGTGTACGGGAAGCCCGAACCGTAGGACGGACGGGAAAACGAGGAGCGAACCATGCGAACGCGGAATGAATGCACTCGCCGGGAGACGATCAGGACCATCGGACTCGGTGTTGCGGCGGCGTGCCTCGGGGCGCCGGTTGGGGAGGGGGCGCCGGCGCGAAGACTGAAGGTCGGCCAGACCAGTATCAACTGGGGATTCAAGGTAGAAAGTGTTGAACCCGGACTCCGGGATTCCGCCAAACTCGGCTACTGGGGATACGAGTCGTACAGCGATTCGGTGGAACCAGTGGACCAGAACCCAGGATGGGAGAAGTTACTGGACCAGTACCAGATTCCGATGCCGTCCAGCTACTTCAATTTCAACCTCACCGATCCCACAGTTCGGAAGGCGCAGGTGGAAAAGGCTATTCGGCTAGGTAAGATTCTGAAGAAGAACGGCGGAATCACCGCCGTGATCGGGCCCAACGGCGTGAATCGTGCCACGTACGATTTCAAGGCCGCTAGGAACGACTTGGTGGCCACGTTGAATGATGTCAGCATGGCTCTCACCGATCTGGGGCTGGCAGCGGCCCTCCATCAGCACACTGGGACGTGTGTGGATTCGCGAGACCAGGTGTACGCGGTGTTCGACAGCGTAGACACCCGTGTCGTGAAATTCGGACCGGACGTGGGTCAGTTGCAGAAGAGCGGAACCGACCCCGTGCCGGTGCTGAAGGATTTTCAGTCCCTCCTGCGGAATATTCACTTGAAAGACTACTTGGGCGAACGTTACTGGGCTGGCTACTGCCCACTGGGCCAGGGCAAGGTGGACCTACTGGCTGTGATGGATGTACTCGAGAAAGCCGACGGCTTGCAGTATGTGATGGTCGAACTGGACGGGGGCGGTCGGGGACCCATGGAACCCTTTGAGTGCGCCAAGACCAGCAAGGAATATCTCGTCAAGCTCGGTTACACATTCCGCCCGGCGACGGTGTAGCGGGACGATCTTTGCGCTGGTAAATCGTTTAAACCGATGCTGCGCACTCACTCATGAGCCGCCCTAGCGCCCCTCGAAACGCAGGTCCTTCGGAGTGTTGGCGAGTAGTGCGGTTCAGGTCTTCTTCAGACCCTCAAGGATCGCCTCGACATCGAACACGCAGCCGCCCCAGGTGCCGCCGCTCGCGTCTTGCAGGGCAGCCCAAAGGCGGGTCTCCGGGGGCAGCGCGGGGTCGGGCGCCAGATCGGTACGCAAAGTACGCGTCGCGAGGAGGCGCGTTCCTGCTTCGACGCTGCCTCCAGCGACCAGGTTGACGGTGCCCTCCAGGTTGACGCGGTCCACCACGATTTCGATCAGGTCGCCCTCCTGGATTTTGCCAATGGGGCCGCCGGCCAGCGCTTCCGGTGTGACGTGGCCGATGCAGGCGCCAGTGGAAACCCCGCTGAAACGGGCGTCGGTGATCACGGCCACGTGCTTTCCGAAATCCACGTACTTCAGCGCCGCCGTAATCTGGTAAGTCTCTTCCATGCCCGAACCCATGGGGCCGCGGCACATCAGCACCAGGACATCGCCGGGCTGGATGCGGTCGGGGCCGCGGCTCTTGATGGCGGCTATGGCGGCGGCCTCGGTGCGGAATACGCGCGCGGGGCCGGTCTTGCGGTAGACGCCGTCGGAATCCACGACGCTCGGATCGATGGCGGTGCTCTTGATCACCGCTCCGCCTGGCACCAGGTTGCCCGCAGGGAAGGTAACGGTGGACGTGAGGCCGCGGGCCCGGGCGCTGCCGGGGTCCATAATGACGTCGTCCGGGTCCACGCCGTCGCGGTCGCGGAGCACGCGGCGCAGGCTGGCGCGGCGCTCGCACTGCTCCCACCAATCGAGCATGACGCCCAGGCTCTCGCCGCTGGCGGTGAGGACGCCGGTATCGAGCAGGCCGGCGCGGCGGAGGTGCAGCATGGCTTCGGGCACGCCGCCGGCCAGGAACACTTGCACCGTTGGGTGCATCTTCGGCCCGTTGGGAAGCGCGTCCACCAGGCGCGGGGTTTGCCGGTTGATGCGTCGCCAATCGTCCACGCCGGGGCGGGTCAACCCGGCCGAATAGGCGATGGCGGGCAGATGCAGGATCAGATTGGTGGAACCACCGAAAGCTGCGTGGACCACCATCGCATTGTGGAGCGAGGCCGGCGTGAGGATGTCCTTCATGGCGAGGCCGCGCGACTCCAAGGCCATGACGGCGCGGGCGGAGCGGCGAGCCATGTCGGTCCAGATAGGGTGGCCGGAAGGGCTGAGGGCGGAGTGGGTAAGCGACATGCCGAGCGATTCGCCAATCACTTGTGCGGTGGCGGCGGTGCCGAGAAACTGGCAGCCGCCGCCCGGTGTGGCGCAGGCGCGGCACATGTCGAGCGCGGCGGTTTCCAGGCTGATCTGGTTGTGCGCGTAGCGTGCGCCCACGGATTGGATTTTGCCGGCGTCCTCGCCTTCTTCGGCCAGCAGCGTGACACCGCCGGGGATGAGGACGGCGGGCAGGTCGTGCATCGCCGCCAACGCCATCATCATTGCCGGAAGCCCCTTGTCGCAGGTGGCGACGCCCAACACGCCGCTGCGCGTGGGCAACGATCGGATGAGGCGCTTGAAGACCGAGGCGGCATCGTTGCGGTAGGGCAAGGAATCGAACATGCCGGTGGTGCCCTGCGTGCGGCCGTCGCAGGGGTCGGTGCAGTAGGCCGCGAAAGGGACCGCGCCCTGCGACTTCAGTTCCCTGGCCGCGGCGTCCATGAGGAGGCCGACCTCCCAGTGGCCCGTGTGGTAGCCGAGCGCGACCGGTGTCCCGTCGGCTGCGCGGATGCCGCCGTGGGTGCTGAGGATGAGGAATTCCTTGCCGCCGAGGAGCGCCGGGTCCCAGCCCATGCCGGCGTTCTGCGTCCAGCCGAAGAGATCGCCCGACGGGCGCTCGAGCAGCATGTCCGGGGTGATCGGAAGCGAGCCTTGCGGGCCCGGCGCTCGGGAGCGGACGTCGAAGAGGGTGGGGTCGCCGGAGTCGAGAATCTGCTGTGGGGTGATGGCCATGCGCAGGCGATCTTGTGTCCGCCGTGATTACGCCGGCTACAAGGCCGCGCGGTAGACTGTCTCCATGTTGTGGTTGGCGATGATGGAGCCGCAGTGCTTCGTAAAGCTGACCGGGATTCCCACGTGCTCGTAGTTGACCTCCTCGGAGGAATGCAGGATGGCGGCCAGAGCTCCCGACTTGAGGCTGTTATCTCCGACCACCACAGTGGCGAGGGGGACCGTGGTGACGATATCCTCGGTATTGACTACGCGCCAGGCATTCGCAATGCGCTGATTGAATTTGTCTGCAAAACCCGGGTCCACGGCGCGTGGTCCGGCAAACGTGTACATTTTGGGTTTCTCCGCCAGGAGGGAATTCACGATATCGGCGGCGGCGAGGACCGCCAAAGCGCCTCCGAGACTATGGCCGCTCACGTAGACAGTCCGCGGCGGGGGGACGTCGCTTCGTTTCAGGGCCGTCGCGATCGAGCCAGCACAGGCAGCATAAAGCGTCGAGAAGCCTCGTTCGGCTGCGCCCCACAGATAGTGCACCGGAGGCAGCGTCAGGTTGGCGAGCCAGTCCATCGTGGTCTGGGTGCCGCGGAACGTAACAAATACATCGTTGGTAGCGAGGTTTCGAGCCACAAAGCCGAAAGCCTCGTTGGCGGCGAACAGGTTGCCGAGATTCTGGTACGCCGGCGGGATTTTCCAGACCGCTGGGTTCTCGAACTGATCGTATGCCTGCAGCACGAGGTCTGCGCACTCGCGGGCAGCAGCTATATCGAAACCTTCTGGAAGGAACATCGTTACCTCTTCTCTTCGGCGGCCTTCACCGGCCTTAGCCCGGTCTAAGTGGCAAGCCAGGACCTAGCTTCCCGGCAGCGCGGACAGCGTTGAGTATACACCTTTGTTCACGTTTTTTTGTGTGACAGTTCCCTGCCCGACCGCCAACGAGCAACTTCTCCGTTCGGTCCGTTAAGTGGCGGTCTCGTCCACGGTCTTGAAGAACAAGTCGATATCCGAACGGCGCGTGTGAATGTGAACAGACAGCCGGATCTGAGGACCCTGAAGCGCCCAGATTCGCTTCTTCTGGCAGGCGGCCGCAAGCGCCGCCGCATGGTCCTTGTTTTTCAGGCGGATGGTCACAATGGATCCGTACATTTTGTCGTCTTCGGGACTCAGCAGCTCAATCGAAGCGGACTGCGCCGCACGCTGCCAGGTCATTTTCGCGAGCTGGTGGATGCGGGTATAGATGCGATCGGTTCCCACCTGTTGTGCAAAGCGGAGGCCCGCCATGGTGCCTTCGATGATGGCTCGGTTGTTGGTTCCCACCATCATGAACCGCGCCGCCTTAAGCTCCTTGCGGTCCCAGCCTCCGGTGACCGTCAGGGGCCACAGCTTATCCAGGTTTTCCTCGCGTATGTAAAGGATGCCGCTGCCCGCCGGCGCGAACATCCACTTGTGGGGGCTTCCGGCGTAGTAATCGCAGCCAAGCTCGGACAGCCGCACCGGAATCTGTCCGTTGATATGGGCGCCATCCACTACGCTGATGACGCCTTTGGCGCGTGCTGCGTCACAGATCTGGCGGATCGGCATGATCCAGCCAGTCGGGCTGATGATACCGCTGAAGAAGAGCACGCGAGTACGCGGTCCGATCGCCGAGATCATCAGTTCTGCAAGTTGATCCGGGGTCTTGGGTGGAACCGGCAATTTCACTTCACGAACCTGGATTCCGTGCCGGGCCTGACGTTGCAGCCAGCCGCTTCGGCCGCTGGGATGTTCCATGTCCGTCATGACGACTTCATCACCCGCGTTCAAATCGATGCCGGCAGCGATGGTACTGAGCGCTTCGGTGGCGTTATGAAGGAAGGCAAGTTCGTCCTTCTTGCACCCCAGATAGGCAGCCATGGCGGCGCGTTGCTCGTCCAGCGTCTCGTAGCCCCAGCGTGGATATTCGTCCATCGCGAGAGCCGCGGAACGATTCAGGTAGTCCTCGACCGCATAAACGACTGGTCTGGGCGCGATGCCGAGGCTACCGTTTTGCAGGAAAGCCCGCCAGCGCGGCAGCAGAAACTGTTCTTCGCGGAGCTTGGTCCAATAGGCTTCCGAATCTCTCTCGAAGAGTGAATCGAGAGGGAGCGGAGGCGGGGTTGCGGAGGGAGTGGCGGACGGACTGGCGGCGGGCAGTCCGAACAGCGCGGCGGCGTAAGCGGAGTTGCGGAGCATCTGTCGGCGGTTCATAGTTCCATAATGATGCCATATATGGAGCACTCAGATGGGCTGGTCTACCCGCCTTCTCCAGGTCGACTGCCCCGCGAGCTCGATTTTCTGCTGGCCGGATCGCGAAACTAAGCGCAGAACGTAAATATGCCGTTCCAGACCTCGGCGAAAGCTATGTCATCGAAGCCCGAGGCCGACTCCAGGAGATCATAAGCGCGGTATCTCCGGCCGGCGCCAGCTCCGTCCATGTCAACCAATTTGTAGTGGCCGACAATGTCCATGTGGTCGCCAACGACCAGCACGGTCTCCTCCGCGTCCGGCCAGAGCATGGAAGCGGTATTGACAATGCCATCGTTATCGCCGGGGGTGATCCGCTCCGGGTCGTACCACGGCCCCGTATGCGCTTGCTGAGCGGCGAGACAGGGGAGTCTCGACCAGTCGCGCGGCACGGTATGATCGAACGGGCCGTTGGCGCAGGCGCGGTAGCACCAGTCATACACGATGCCGCTTCGTCCGTCCGCCGGGGGTTTGCCCAGGGTGGCATACGACTTGGTTTTGATGTTCTTACCCCAACGCGCACGTTCGCGGGCGCGCATTCTCGGCGTAAAATGCGCCGGACTTCGAGGATCGCCGGACGGGGCCTGTGATGCGAGGTCGTCGATGGCATGAAAGTCCCAGGCCATGTGGCGTAGCCAGAGGCCGAGTTCGGACGCGGCCTCATGCGCGCCGGCCACGCAAGCCGGATCGCCGTGGCAGGCGCCGGCATCGGTCTCGCGCAAAGCGTCCTGTAAAGCCTGGAGGAGTTGGATGCCCGTGAGACCGGCGACCGCGGCTGCGACGCGGCTCTGCAGGCTGTCGATCAGGGGTACCTGGGAAGCCGCGACCACGGCGCGCAGCTCATCGATAACGGCGACGCGGGCGAGCAGGCAGGAGCGCACCCAATCGGCGATGCTGGTGCCCCAGTGTGGCACCGAGAGGAACACGATACGGCAGATCCGGTCGAGGATCTCGGCCGGTTGCACCTTGGCTCCGTCGGCCGCAATCGCCTCGCGACGGGGTTGGGTGAGATCCCACAGGAGCCACCGGATGTCGAGGCCACCGGTGGAGTGGCCCACCAGAGCAAGGCGGTCGCCGGCCTGGAACTCTCCCCGCGCGATGCGCTTGGCCAGGTAGTTTCGCAGGCGTCCGGCGCGCGTGACCACGGAGGCCGTGGGAAAGTTATCGAAGTAGTGCAGCACGGCCGGTGCGGCGCGGCCATGCTGCCATTGGCGGAACTGTGGAGTTACGCAGGCGAAGTATTCCATTTGGCCCAGGGCATCGAAGCCGGCGAAACCGGGAACGAGCACGATGTGCACAGAGTTCATAGTTCGGGATTCCTCAAAAGATCCTGTCCAACATTCTTTACTAGTTTGGCATCGGAAACAAGGATTTTCAGGTCTTTTATTGCCAGACAGGAGCAGGAGGTCGTCTCAGCAGCCGGAAGATGGCTTTGAAAAAAAAGCCGGGGCGGACACTAGAGCGCCCCGGCGCTTGAAGGAGACAGGGTGTGCGGCCCCCTCCGAGTGGTCGAAACGCTGGGCCGCACTCCCAATGATGCGCCAATCAACGAGTCGAGAACAGACCTAGTGGTGCTAGCAGTACCAGACCGTCACGCTACGCGAAACGTTACTCCCGCGCCTCGCGTTCGAAACTCGTGGCGATGGATTTGCACTGCGGCTTCCGTTCCGCTGGTCCAGACTACTGTTCCCGACGCAATCAGTTGCAGCCGCACGCCTCCATCGAGCACGGACGGCCAGTTCACGGCTAGTTCGATGCCGACGCCAGGTTGCAGTAGTTTGTCGGCGACGAAGCGCAAGCCGGAACTGCTGAAGTTCACTATACGCCCGGAGCCCGCCTGCAGTGGCTTCAGGCGGTCCACGACGTTATAGCGCAGCTCCATGTTAAGAGGATACCGGGTGCAGCCACGCCGCTCGCCTCCGGACGTCTTAGGCAATCGTCCGGGCTTTTCACGCAAACCAATTGGCTCAGCAACTTCTTCCATAACCCACCGCGATTATGATGATCATAATAGGATTTATGGATCTGTAACTCTCTAACTATACTACGCGCCAGACTAGGACATTTGGCAAATCGCATATTGCATCTGGGATGCCGTTTGGTAAGTCCTGTAGAAATAGATGCATTTCTCGCCATTGGTCGAAACCGCACACCCGCAAGTGGGGGAATTCCCCCAAATGGGGCGCGCGGGCGAACTGTCTAAAGCGACGCCCGCGCCGCCGAATTACAGGCCGCACGCCCAGAACCGCAACTGGTTGCCGTTTTCGACCACTAACTCCCTTGCTTTCATCAAGCCGCCGCAACTTGCAGTGGCGGGTTTCAAGGGTGCGGCGCCGTTTCCGGAATCGCGCTCGGAAGCCGCGAGATCTTGCCCTTGAAGGCTTCGTCCATGGACACATTGTTGTTGTACAAGGTCTGGCCTATGGCGCGGTCCATTTCCACTTTGGCCTTGGTGTAGGCGGTGGTGGCGGCGACCACGTTCGATTCGGCGGTGGTCAGGTCGCGCTGGGTCAGAATCACGTTGTACGTCGTGGAGACTCCCATCTCCAGCTTTTTCTGTTCGGCATCCACGGTCTGCTGCTGCAGCAGGCGCTGCTTGATTGCCGAATCGTATTGCGCCCGCGCCTGCTGCACCCCAATCACCGCGTTCTGCACTTCCACGCGGACCTGGTTTTCCATCCTCTGCATGCCGATCTGCTGTTGCCGCAGGGCGAGTTCGCTGTTGATCATATCCGCCTGAGCAGCCCGGTTACGTAGCGGAACGTTCAGATTGAATCCCAGGGAGTAGTTAGGGAAATTGCGCTGGAAAAGCTGCGAAAGAACCGTGCCATAGCCGCCGATGAAGAACCCCGTCGGCGTGCGAGGAGCGCCGCCCACCTGCGGCAGCGGGTTCACCGTGCCGGCCAAGCCGTTGTTGCTGAGCGAACCCACCACATCCAGCGTGGGCAGCAACTCGGCCCTGGTGCCGCGGATGCCGATCTGCTGGTTCTGCATCAGAATCCGAAACTGGGACAATTCGGGGCGCGAGGAAAAGGCTTGCGCCACCAGGTCTTGAATCGGCGCGATGGCCTCCACGTCGGGCACCTGAATGTGGTCCATCGGGATGACATGCGCGGCCGATACCGAGGGGCTGAGCACACCGGTGCGGCTGAGCGCGTTCTTGAGGATGGTTTCCTGCTGGAGCAACTGGGTCTGCGCCACGGTCAAGGCTTGCTGCGAGGCGGCGATTTCCGCCTGCGCCCGCACGATCTCGATGGAAGCCAGGGTGCCGACCTCAACCTGCTTGGTATTGTCGCGCAGCAGCCGTTCGTTGGCAGCCAGGGCGTCGCGCTGCACCCGCACGTTTTCGTTGTAGCTCACCAGGTCCCAATACAGGTTCATGACGGCGCTCACCGTGGTAATGACCTGCGCCTTGAACGTGAGGTCGGAGACCTCGCGATTGTTCTTGGCGATGCGGATCTGGCGGTTGTTTACCGGGGAGCCCCATCCCTGCAAGAGGTGTTGTGTGACGGAGACCGTAAGCGCCGAGTTGGTGACCGGGCTGAAGTCCGAGCGCAGGCTGTTGGTGACCACCGAGTTGTTGTTCAGTCCCAGATTGACCAGTGTGCCTGTTTCGAAATTCTTCTGGACCGAAAGCGACGAGAGGTCCTGGCGTTGCACCAGGGAGTTGGCGCCGGTGAGAAACGCGCTGGTTTGCGGCGTGGTCTGGTGGGCCCACGAGAGTCCGCCCACCAGCGCCGGGTCGAAACTGGGCGGCGCCGGACCGATCGCCGTCGAGCCGGCGACCAGCAGCCCTTGCAGTCCCGCCGAAGGCGCGGCGGCGGTCACGCTACCCGGGCCGGCGAAAACGCCAGTCGATGCCGGGGTTGCGAATCCGCCCGCCTGGGCGCGGGACAGGTTGGCGTCGGCAATCTGCGGGGTATACCGCTGCAGTTCGATATCCAAGTTGTTTTCCAGCGCCAGCGCGATGGTGTCCTGAAGCGAGAGGTACAGATTGCCGCCGCGGATCAGCGATTCCAGGCGCGGCGAGTTGTTCAGGTTGACGGGCGGCGGGATCTGGGCGCGATACGGAGTGGTGATAGAACCCAGGATGCCGCGCTCGGTGATCGGCAGAGGGTGGCCGGCGCCCGATGGTCCCGGCGGAGCCTGTCCCTGCGGCGCCGGAGGGGCACCCGGCTGGTCAGCCGCGAAGCCCGCCGCTGGAGCCAGCAGCGACAGCGCACAGAGTACGGCGATAGGGGATCGAAGTCTGTCCATTAGTCTAGTACCTCCTAAGCACACGTGGGCTCAATTTGACGTCTGCTTTGATACTCAAATGGTATAGTAGGCGTTTGTGACGCCGCAAGCCGAATCGGTTCTGGAATTGTTTCGATCCACGGGAGCTTACCTCCAGGGCCACTTTCGATTGACCAGCGGACTGCACTCGGCCGAGTACCTGCAATGCGCGCTGGTGTTGCAGCATCCCAAAGCCGCGGAAAAGCTGGGCCGCCTCCTGGCCGCCGAACTGCAACCAATTGCCTCCCAAAAAGTGGGCGTGGTGGTATCGCCGGCACTGGGCGGGCTGATCATCGGGCATGAAGTGGCCCGCGTATTTGGAGTGCCGCATGTTTTTACGGAGCGCGACCCGGAGACGCGCAAAATGGTGCTGCGGCGCGGCTTCGCGGTCGGGTTCAAGGAGGCGGCGGTGGTGGTGGAAGACGTGATCACCACCGGCGGCAGCACGCAGGATGTCATCGACGTTCTCCAGGCAGCGGGCGCCCAGGTGCTGGCGGCGGGCTCGATCATCGACCGCAGCGGTGGGCGGGCCCAATTGAGCGTGCCCCGCGTAGCCCTGGCTACTCTGCATGTGGCCGCGCATTATCCCGAAGAGTGCCCGATGTGCCGACTGGGGATCCCCGTGGTGAAGCCCGGCTCCCGCCCAACCTGATGCGCCGCATCCGTATCAGGCTGGCCTACGACGGAGGTGGGTTTCACGGCTGGCAGGTGCAACCGGGGCTGCCGACCATTCAAGGCGTACTCGAAGAGATCGTCTCCGGCATGGAAGGCCAGCCGGTGCACATAGCCGGTTCGGGCCGCACCGATGCGGGGGTACACGCCTTGGAGCAGGTAGCGGCTTTCGCCATGGCCAACCCGATTCCGCTGCCCAATCTGCGGCGGGCCATCAACCGGCTGCTGCCGCCATCGATCCGCGTGCTGTCTACCGAAGAGGTGCCTGCCGATTTTCATCCGCGCTTTGACGCCAAGGCTAAAACCTATGAATATCGCATCCAGCGTGGGGAAGTCTGTAGCCCTTTTGAGTGGCCCTACGTGCACCACTATCCGTATCCGCTGCGCGAGGAGTTGATGGCGCAACTGGCTGGAGCCCTCGTAGGCGAGCACGATTTCACTGCCTTCGCCGCCGCCGACGAGCGCGACGCCGAAGGAAAGACCAAAGTGCGCACGGTCTTCGCTTCCGCACTGGAGCGACGCGGCGATACCCTGGTCTACCGCATTCAGGGCAGCGGGTTTCTAAAGCACATGGTAAGAAACATCGTGGGCACGCTGATTGAGGCCGGGAGAGGCAACATCGAGGATGTTGGTGTGCTGCCATCGCGCTGCGGCCCCACCGCGCCCGCCAAGGGGCTTTTTCTGGTGAGGGTGGAGTATTAGTCAGACTGCGAGGCTCAAGGCGAGGCGCGCGCCGGAATCCTGGCTTGTGCGGCAATGTCCGGAGACGGCCTTGCGTAGCCGCTCGCCAGCCAGCCGGCCCGGTTTCGTGTTACGTTCCTGGCCGGCAACCTTACCGGTCGTACCATATCAGGGCGGCCCGAAGGTTTGGTCTGCGAAGAAAGGCTTGAGTGAATCGGTCCGCACGGCGAAGACCCGCCCGCCCGCGCCGCGAAGGCGACGGCCGCGTTGGGCCGATCAAAAGCGGGAGAGCAACGGAATCCCCGGCGCGACCGCGAAGTTGAGCTGCACCAGAACGATGAACCCAATGCTCAGATAGGTGTCAAATACGCACAGCGCGGCGCCGAAGGCATACAGCGCCTGCGCGATCAGGATGCGGCGCTCAATCGCCTTCGAGACCTCCGGCGCCAGATCGGGCTTCAAGACGGCGGACCGCTTGGCGTACCGCCATGCCCCGTAGAGAGCCAACCCCAGCAGCAGTACGTTGAACCAATAGCACAGCAGCGCCGTCCGGAAACCGATGAACTCAGCCAGGAGCCGCGTGGAGAACGGCATGATCGAAACAAAGAAGAGAAACGACAGGTGGATCCAGGAAAGATGGCGGTCCGCGCGCGCCAACCGGCTGAGTTGCGCCTGTTGACCGTTCCAAAAAATGGAGAGCGTCAGGAAGCTCATCAGGCACGTCACCATTTGCGGCCAAATGTCGCCGAGAGCCAGCCACAGACGCTGCTCGCTGTGCACGGCCTCCTTTGCGGGGCCGTGAAGATCGAGCACCAGCAGGGTCATGGCGACCGCGAAGATTCCGTCGCTGAGGGCGGCCAACCGCTCGACGCTCTCACCGGCGATCCGGTTGTACAAGGTGCTCATTCAGGCTTCCATCAGTGTAGAGCAGCGGGCCACTGGTTCGCTGGACCGGGCTTGTCCGCATTGGAATCGTCCTGGCCCTTGAAGCCCGCCCCTCAAAAGTCCTCGAACCGCCCACTCCGCTTGTGCCGTGTGTGGCGAAAATCGCTTTGCAGCGAGACCGGTGGCACTGGCTGGACGCGGTGGGGTATTGCGCCGGTGTCGGCTATTATGATGGCCCGTTCACCCGCTTGACGACGCGCCGCGCCGAACCGGCGAACGCGCGCCGGAGCGCCCCGCTGCCGTACAGTGAAAGTTCGGAAGGTCTTATGGCGAAACGTCAATCGAAGACGGAACCCAAATGGACGGATGTAAAGGCGAAGCTGGCCGCTCTTGAGCGGACGCAATTTCTGGAGCTGATCCAGGATCTGTACACCGCGAACAAGGACAACCAGACGTTTCTTCACGCCCGCTTCGGTTTGGGCGGCGACGTGCTGGAATCCTACAAGAAGACCATAAACCGGTGGCTTTGGCCGGACGTGTTTCTGAGGCAGGATACATCGATCTCTAAAGCCAAACATGCTATTTCCGATTACAAGAAGGCGGTTGGCGATCCCGCCGGGCTGGCGGAGTTGATGGCCTTCTACTGCGAACGCGCGGCGGGGTTTTGCACCGAATACGGCGGTGATGACGAAGGCTACTACGGCTCGCTGGTGCGTATGTTCGAGCAGGCTCTCAAGGCCGCGAATACGTTGCCGGTCCCCAGCCGGGAGGCCCTGATCGGCCGGCTCGACCGGGTGCGCGTCACCGGCCATGAGTTCGGCTACGGCATCGGAGAAGACATGGATTTTCTATGGGCCAAGTACACGGAGGGCGCGGACTGATGCCGCGCTGTTTAGCAGTTTCCGCGCCTGCCTGTGCCCTGTTATTGGCGTCCGCCGCCGCGGCCCAGCCCCCGGTCGTCCCGGTCGGCCTGGACGCCTACCGCATGTGGGAGCGCTGGCCGTACCAGCGCGTCGGCGTCCGCGCCTACATGCGCAGCACCTACGACCGCGCCGGCGGCAACGAGCGCGCCGACGCCTCGCACTTCCTCTATCAACTAGCCGACGACTTCAACGTTTCGCTCGACGTCGAGGGCCCCGGCGTGCTCTACTTCGCCCGCTACAATCACTGGCACGGCAGCCCCTGGCACTACGAAGTCGATGGCGCCGACCACGTGGTGCGCGAGACCAGCACGCCCGATCCCATGCACCCCGCCGCCAACTCCGTCTTCCTGCCCGAAGCGCCGTTCCCCTCGCCGCTCACTTTCACCTGGGCCCAGACCAAAGGCGCCGACCTGATGTGGGTGCCGGTCGGATTCGAAAAGCGGTTCCGCATGGCCTACTCGCGCACGTTCTACGGCACCGGTTATTACATCTACCACCAGTTCGTGCCGGGCACGAAGCTCTCGCGCCCCATCGCCGCGTGGGACGGCAAGACCCCGCCCGATCGCGACGTGCTCGATCTCATCAGCCGCGCCGGCGAAGATCTGGCTCCGCATGCCGCCACCGCCCACTCCGGCAAATTCGACCTGCCCGCCACGGGAACCGTGCCGGTGTGGTCATCCGCGCGCGGCGCTGCCACCATTCGAGCGATCGAGTTCTCGGTGCCGCTCGGCCAGGCCCAAGCCTTCTCTCGCGCGCGCCTGCGCATCACCTGGGACGGCCGCCCCGAGCCCTCCATCGACGTGCCCATTTCGCTCTTCTACGGCGCCGGCATCCTGTATAACCGCGACCACCGCGAGTACCTGGTAAAGAGCTTCCCCATGGTGATCCGCTATGCCGGTGACCGCGTTCGCTTGAGTTGCTACTTCCCGATGCCATTTTTCCGCTCCGCCCGCGTGGAGTTGGCGGGCACCGGCGAATCGGCTATCACCGGCGGCGAGTGGAGCGTCCGCACCGTGCCGTTCCAGGACGCCCCCAACCAAGCCGCCTACTTCCACGCCACCTACCGCGACCATCCCGTACCGGAGCCCGGCAAGGACCTGGTCTTGCTCGACACACGCCAGACCGAAGGCGGCGGCAACTGGTCGGGCAGTTTCGTCGGCACTTCCTTCGTCTTTTCACACGATGCCGTGTTGAACACCCTCGAAGGCGATCCCCGTTTCTTCTTCGACGACAGCCAGACACGCAAGCCCAGGGCACCGGCACCGAGGAATGGGGCGGTGGCGGCGACTATTGGGGCGGCCTCAATATGACTCTGCCGTTCGCCGGCCATCCCGTGGGCGCGAAGAGCGCCCAGGACGCGGTGAGCCCCGAGGACAAAATCGAGTCGGCCTATCGCTTTCTCCTGGCCGACCTGATGCCCTTCGGCCGGAACGCCGTCATCCGCCTGGAGCACGGCGGCGAAAACGAATCGCCACAGCATTACGAGACGGTCGCCTACTGGTACGGCCTGCCCGGGGCCTCGCTGGTCCAGACCGACGAGCTTCGGGTCGGCGACGAGGCCAGCGAACGCCAGCATCGCTACACGTCGCTCGATGCCTCGCCGCCATACGAAATTGCTTCGCGCTACGAATGGGGGCCCGACACCCTGCGGGGCGTGGAGATTTATCCGCCATCGACGGACCGCGGCCGCACCACCAAAAAGGCCTCCGAGTTCAACTTGAAGATCGACCCGAAGAACCTGGGCGTGATCCTGCGCCGCAAGCTGGACTACCAGTTTCCCAACCAACGCGCCGAAGTTTACGTCGCAGCGGGCAAGACCTGGAAGCCCGCGGGCGTCTGGTATCTGGCTGGCTCGAACACCTGTGTCTTCTCCAGCCCACGTGAAGAATTGGGCGCAACGCAGCACGTAGCGCAGACCTCGAACCGACGTTTCCGCGACGACGAGTTCCTGCTCCCGCGCGACCTCACCGCCGGCCGCTCCACTATCCGCATCCGCGTCAAGTTCACACCGGTCGAAACGCCCTTGTATCCCGGCTTCCCGCTGCCTGAGTTGGCCTGGAGTGAAATGTGCTACACCGCCTACAGCTTCGTGATGCCTGGACGCTGACGTGCGGCGGGAGAACGTGGGTGCGTGACCTGAGGCCCTTTGACTTTGGGTAAGTCATCAATTATGATCCCCCCAAGCTGGAACTTGAAGCTTCCGGAATCTACCAAGGGGGGTCTGACGATGCTGAGATTGGATAGGCTAACCGTGGGTCTGGCTCTGGTTTGTGGCGCGGCCGCGGGCCAGACCGTGAACTGCGATCTTCAAGGCTACAAGCCCTTGGATGGGCTGAAGGCCGAAATGCGTGGAGGAGCCCTGGAGTTTGCCTGGCGCGGGGAACACGACCAGCAACTGCGCGCCGCCTTTACGATCCGCGACGGTCAGCCGCAGGTTCAGGAGCTGGCAGCTCGCAAGACTGGCGGACCGTGGGTGGTGCTCGGGAATGGCCTCCAGCCGGAGTTCCACGTCACTAGCGGCAAGCGGCGCATGTCGATGGCGCAGGCGACCCAGTTCAGGCTGCTCGGAATCGAGGTGACTCCGGAGTTGTACGACAAAGAAAAGTGGATGACGTTCTGGGACGCGCCCCTGGTCGTGCCCGGAGTTCCCGGCAAAGGGGATTCTTACCCGCTGCCGCGCGACCCGAGCGAGGTCCGGCGGGCCGCGGCCAAATTCCATTCCGACAGGTGCCGGGTCGCCACGGAAGGCGCGAGATTAGCCGTCACGTTTTCCGGGCTGGAAATGGGCATCTTCTCCGGCGAACTGCAGTACACCGTTTACCGCGGCTCTAACTTGTTGCGGCAGGAGGCCGTCGCCAAGACGAATGAGCCGAGCGTTGCGTACATCTATAGTGCCGGCATGAAAGGGTTCGACATCGCCAGGCACCCGGCCGTGGTATGGCGGGATGCGGCGCGCGCGTGGCAGAAGTACGAGTTCGGCGGCGACACCAACACGGAGCCGGTGTCGTTACGCGCCCGCAACCGTCTGGCCATTGTGGATGCAGGAACCGGGTCGTTGGCCGCTTTCCCGCCTCCGCACAAGTTCTTCTTCGCGCGCGAAGACGAGGTGAACCTGGGCTATGTCTACTACCGCAAGGACAGCGACACCGCCTATGCGGTGGGAGCCATGCAGCCCGAAAAGAACGAGGGGTATCATCCCTGGGGTGTGACCGATGCCGAATGGAAACGACGGAGCGCCTCCTCGGAAGGCCACTGGGACAACTACGCGCTGTACAACGCGCCGGCCGGGAGCGTGCAGCACATGGCTGTGTACTTTTACTTGAGCCCGGAAGCGGATCGCGCCACCCAGCAGGCGGTCATGGCTTACACCCACGACGACGTGTTCAAGCCGATTCCGGGCTACAAGGTGCTCGCCAGCCACTTCCATCTGGATTTCAACGAGTTGCTCAGAGACCGCGCTACTCTCGATTACCGGCCACCCTGGGTGGATGTCTTCCACGCCTTGGGGATTAATATCGTGAACCTCGGCGACTTCCATGACGATTCCGATCCGCGCGATCCCGGACCGAAGCGGTTCATGGAACAAAAAGTATATTTCGAAGGTGCCGCCCGCATCTCCGATCGCGATTTGCTGTTCATGCCAGGCGAAGAGCCGAATGCATTCCTGGGCGGCCACTGGTGGATGTTGACTCCTCGCCCGGTCTATTACTCGCACGCGGACCCGCGGCCGGCGAACCAGCAGTTTATGGAGACCGATCCCACCTACGGTACGGTGTATCACGTCGGTTCGGCGGCGGACATCCTGAATCTGGTCAACCGGGAACATGGCATTTGGTACACAACGCACCCGCGCACCAAAAATACGGCCGGTTATCCGGATGCCTATCGCAGCAAGGATTTTTTCCTCAGCGACCGGAATATCGGCGCTTCGTGGGAATCGTTGCCGGCGGATTTGTCGCAAAAGAGGCTGTGCGAAGTCCGTTGTTTCGGGGTGATGGATGACTCCACCAACTGGGCGCCCACAGCCAAGTACATGCTGGCCGAGGGCGACACTTATACCAAGTGGCCGGACGACGAAACCTATCCCCTTCTGGCTGTCAATTACATCAAGCTCGATCGCGTGCCGTTGTTCAAGGAAGGATGGAGCAGCGTTGTCGAGGCCCTGCGAGCCGGCAGCTTTTTCGGCGCCACGGGAGAAGTGCTTTTCCATAACTATGGCGTTTCAGGCTCCGGAGCGCACCGCGTCTATACGGCGAGTGTCGAATGGACGTTCCCGCTCGAGTTCGCCGAGCTGGTCTGGAGCGATGGCAACAAAGTCGATCGCCAGATCATTCCCGCCACGGAAATGCCGCCATTCGGATCGCACGAATTCAAGGTTCCCTTCGATGCCACCGGGAAGAAATGGGTACGGTTCGCGGTGTGGGACTCGGCGGGCGACGGCGCCTACACACAACCGGTACTCCTCAATCCGCCGGCACTGCCGTCGGAAAACCGCTAACCATCGCTTTCGAAACATCTACGAGGTGATTCTTCATGTTGATGAGCGCCACACATATTGTTGGGCGGGCGTGGGTGTCCGCCCTGTTCCTGGCGTTTGCGGCGCCGGCTATTGTCCATGCGCAGGCCGCAGCTTCGGCCAGCATCACCGGACGTATTACCGACGAAACCGGCGCGCCCGTGCCGAACGCCGCCGCCTCGGTCACCAGCCCGGCGCTCCAGGTCTCCGCCGTGACCGCGGTAACCGACCCGGACGGCAATTATCAAGTACTCGATCTGCCGGCGCCCGGTGTCTACAAAATCAGCTTTGCGCACACGGGCTTTCAGACCTTTGTGCGCGCCGACCTGAACCTGAGTGTCGGCTTTGCCGCCCGGGTCGACGCCGTCATGAAGGTCGGCCAGGTGCAACAAACGGTCGAGGTGACGGGATCGAGTCCGGTAATCGATACGGTGAACACTTCCGGCGGCACCACCTTGCAGTTGGCGGAAATTCAAGAAACACCGAAAGGACTGGGCCTTCAGGAATTGCTTCCCATGTCGGCCGGAGTCAGCCTGCAGGGAAAGCCCGATGTCGGCGACAGCAACCTGGCGGCTCGCAGCGCCATCATCACGTATGGAGTACTGGCCGAACCGTACCTTCAGGTGGAAGGTATCAACGTCACGAGTTCCCACGATCTGGATACAGCAGTGTATTTCGATTCGTTCTCGCTGGCGGAGGCGGAGTTCAAGACTGCCGGCAACAATGCCGATGTCCCGTTTGCCGGTGTGAATATGGTGGCCGTCATGAAATCGGGTGGCAACGATTTTCACGGCGATTTGATCGGCGACTGGGAAAGCCCGCGCTTCCAGTCCAACAACATTACGCCCTCCCTGGCGGCGCTGGGCCTGAAGAATACCAACCCGATTAAGGACTATTACGATTACTCGGCGGACTTGGGCGGCCGGATCATTCGCGACAAGCTCTGGTTTTACGGCGGCTTGAGCAAGCAGACATTGACATCGGGCCAGTTGGGTTTTGTCAGCGGCCCGGATGCGGCCGGTTGCTGGACCTGTTTGGATGCCCCGGCCGCCAATATCGTGTCGACCTTGACCCAGGAAAATATCAAGATCTCGTACCAACTCAATCCCAAGACACGGATTATCGGCGCCTGGCAGCACTCCCTGAAATTTCTTTCCGCGCAGGGAGCTTCCAGCACCGAGCCGCTGCCCTCCAGTCTTTATGAGCTTCAACCCGCGAATATGTGGAAAGGGGAGGTTGAGTACGTGCCGACGCCTCACCTGCTCGTCAACGTGATAGCGGGGTACGGCGGTTATCATGTCCATTACACCGATGAGCCCGGAACCGACAAGCCGGGCAATCCCAGCAGCCAGGAGCTGACAACCAAGCTGCTGACGGGGCCGAACGACTTTCCCGACGACAAACCTCAAAACCGCTATGAGGCAAGAGGAAACGTGAGTTATATCACCGGACGGCACCAATTCAAGTTCGGCAGCGAGGAGACTTGGGAAGCCGGCAATACCCAATCGTTGAAGGACCAGGCCGCCGGCGACTACCTTCTTCTATTCAGCAAAGGAGTGCCCAACGAGATCCAGACTTTTAACTACCCGTTCAATCCCAGCAACCAGCTACACAACCAGTCTCTCTTCGCCATGGACACCTGGAAGGTAGCGAAGCGATTGACGTTGAACTACGGCGTTCGCTGGGAGCGGTATAACGATTTCTATCCGGATCAGACCAAGCCCGCCGGCCAGTTCAGCGCCGCGGCCACCTATCCTGGAAAGCACTTGCTGACCTGGAAAGCCGTGGTTCCCCGGGTTGGTGCTTCGTGGGATATCTTCGGAGACGGCAAGACGCTCCTGAAGGGATCGTTTGGCCTCTTCGGCGACACCATGGGCGATCTCTGGGGAAATACATTCAATCCCGATGCGCTGGTCACCACGACTTATAAGTGGTCCGGCCCCTGCGTAATAACCGGATACAATAACGTTTCATACAACAATACAAGCTGCGACGCCAGCCCGGCGACTCTCGCAAGCCTCAACCCAGGCAGCCCGAACTTCATCAGCGCGACCGGCGGGTTGAACGAGCTGAACAATCCAAGCCTCAAGCAGGATAAGACTTACGAGTATGTCGCAAAAGTCGAAAGACAACTGGTGCCGAATGTATCTCTGAGCCTGAGTTACATTCGCCACAAGGTAACCAACCTGTACAATTCCCTCGAAGGCAGTACGGTCTCGACCGCCAGCGGCATCAACATTCTCCGGCCCTATAGCATCTATACGGTTCCGGTGACGTTGACGGACGCCCTGAACGGGAATCCCGTTACGCTCTACACGTATCCGGCTTCCTATTCGAGCGCATCGTACAACCAATTCGAAGTGGTGAACGCACCGGGTACCCGGCCGGACACCTACAACACGTTCGAGGCCGCGGTGACGAAAAGATATTCAAAGAAGTGGAACGGCCAGGTTTCCTTCTGGATGACCAAGAACCACGAATGGATTCAGGCGATCAGCCCCACTCCCAATGCCGACCCGTTCCCCATCGACAATACCTGGAACTGGGAGGCACGGGCGTCCGGGTTTTATGCCCTGCCGTGGGGATTCGAGGTATCCGGCTTCTTCCGCGCGCAGTCAGGCCTCCCCGGACAGAGGACCGAAAGCTTCTCCAGTCCGCTGTTGTTGCAGGGATCGGTGACGCTTCGCATGGAGCCCTTCGGAACGGAGCGGGGGCCGATGATCTCGCTCGCTAATATAAAAGTCGCCAAGAACATCAAGTTGTGGGAGCGTCTGAAGATGCAGCTTAATTTTCAGTTCTTCAACCTCTTCAACACCAGCGGCGCCACCAGCACCAGTTACCTGACGGGCGCCACCTACCTGCACCCGACAGGCATCGTTTCTCCGCGGGTGGCCCGCATCGGAATGCAGTTCTCTTTCTGAAGGAGTGTCATGAGCTATCTGTCGAGTTGCATCGCCATAGCGGGCTTACTCGCAGCGCCTGCCATGCAGGCGCAAACCTACGACCTTTCGCAATATCGGGCTTTGCCGGGATTGACAGCGGAAGCCGTGCAAAAGACGCTTAGCGTCACCTGGGATGGCGAGAGAAACGACGAGATCCGCCTGCGCCTTGGCGTTCGGAACGGAACACCGGTAATCCAGGATATCGCTCTCAGGCACAAAGGCGCGACATGGGCCACGTTGGCCACCAATCTGGAGCCCGAGTTTCATGTCGTTTCCGGTCTCAGGCGGATGACCGATCAGCAACTGCTGCCACTGAAAGGTCTCGGCATCAGGATTACTCCGGAAGTCCTGGACCAGGATCGGTGGGAGGCATTCTGGGACGCGCCGCTGAACGTGCCGGGAACGGAAGCGGCCCACCATGGCGCAACGCCGCCCGCGGAAGGGATCGCCAATCAGCCGGGTCTGCCTCGCTTGCCCGCCGAGATTCATCGCTCTTCGGCCAAATATGACGTGCAGGGCGGCAGCGTCAAAACGGATGGGGGGAGCCTGGAGATTGCGTTCCCCGGCGTCCAAGTTGGCGTGTTCTCCGGAGCATTGCAGTACACCGTGTATCGAGGCTCGAACCTGATTCGCCAGGAAGTGATCGCCAAAACATCGGAACCGGCCGTGGCTTATAAATACGACGCCGGCGTCAAGGGGATGACAATCGCACCCGGCTCGCGGGTGGTCTGGCGCGACACGGCGAATCTCTGGCAGGCGACCGAATTCGGGGGAGCGGCCAACCGGAATCCAGTGACGCTGCAAGCCGCGAATCGGATTGTGGTGGCCGAGGGGAAGGGCGGTTCGATCGCGGCGTTTCCGCCGGTCCACAATTTCTTCTGGGCCCGCGAAATCGATTACAACTGCGCCTGATGCGCCTGGAGCAACCGCGACGGCTCTGGGCCGGTCGGCCACCACACGAATCGCCCCTGGGACAGCCGCTTCTGCGCCAGCCAGAA
>Ga0209698_10000285_pt1 | contig 56277 bp, 59 predicted proteins | sample LitLauG_LLR_2012_FD_187203 | JGI IMG/M metagenome (GOLD analysis project Ga0209698, IMG submission 187203) | Freshwater sediment microbial communities from Pennsylvania, USA - Little Laurel Run_MetaG_LLR_2012 (SPAdes) (version 2) | ecosystem: Environmental > Aquatic > Freshwater > Creek >...
GTTCGGCGACCAATGAAGATGAGTCGCTCCCGTCTGATAGACGGAAGCGATGATCGCCGGGGCGCCGGGCGGCAGGTTGTCCACCGAATAGCCGCTGTCCGGGTCCGAAGGCCAGCGCCCACCGCTCGAGAGCTGCTTCGCCTCCACCATGAAGTAGGTGAAGGGATTGGATCCCGCGATCGAGTCCCCGCTGGTGGGTGCCGTGTAGCTGTATGCGGGATATCCGTCCGCCACCTGACTGGCCACATACTCCCAGTAGTAGACCTGCGCGGCGTCTCGCGTCACTCGAAACTTGCGGCCGCCGGATGACTCCATGACCGTGCCGTCGTTCGGCAAAGCGGCACCGGCGGGCAGAGCCGAGAGCGCCGTGGAGTTTGGCACCTGACGCCAGATCCAGTAGGCGTCCATGGGATTGTAGGGCTCGTTGTCGAGCAGGCTCGCGGTCCAGCGAAGGTTCACGTGGCCGCCCTGATCGTTCGGGACATCGCGAATGGACGCGATCACCGGCGCCGGATCGATGAACACCCACGCCGCGCCGACATTAGTGTTGTCGACATACCCACCTTCGATAGCGGTGTACCCGTCTCCGGAGAGCGCGACGGAGACTCCCTGCTGCGCACCACCCACGCCGCCTGTGCCGACCAGCTTGGCACCCTGTTGGCTCCACCCGGCAGCGCTGCGCGTGTAGACCCACACCGCGCCTACGCCACCGTTGTCGAAGTACCCGCCCACGACAGCGGTGCCGCCGTCCGCCGACAACGCGATGGATTGTCCCTGGTAAGCAGGGTTCACCGCGCCGGTGCCGACCAGCTTCGCTCCCTGCTGGCTCCACACCCCGCCGCTACGCGTGTACACCCACGCCGCTCCAGCGTTGCTGTTGTCGTAGATCCCAGCCACGATGGCGATGTTCCCATCCCCGGACAGCGCGACCGAGTATCCCTGGTACGCAGAGCCCACCGCGCCGGTGCCGACCAGCTTCAAGCCCTGCTGGCTCCAGACCCCGCCGCTACGCGTATACACCCACGCTGCGCCTGCGCCACCGTTGTCGGTCCACCCACCCACGATGGCGGTGTTTCCATCCGCGGACAGCGAGACGGAAATTCCCTGGCGCGAGCTGGTACCCACCGCACCGCTGCCGACCAGCTTCGCTCCCTGCTGGCTCCACACGCCAGCGCTGCGCGCCCACACCCACGCTGCACCTGCGGTACCGTTGTCGACAGGCCCGCCCACGACGGCGGTGTTCCCGTCCGCCGACAGTGAGACCGAGTATCCCTGGTCCGCGGAGCCCACCGCGCCGCTGCCGACAAGCTTCGTGCCCTGCTGAGTCCATACGCTGCCGGTACGTGTGAACACCCACGCCGCTCCTGCATCGCTGTTGTCGCCATATCCACCGACGATAGCGGTGTTCCCGTCCGCGGACAGTGCGACGGAGCTCCCCTGGAACGCGAAGCCCGCGGCACCGGTGCCAACCAACTTGGTCCCCTGCTGGCTCCAGACACCGCCGCTGCGCGTGTACACCCAAGCCGCGCCGGCGGAACTGTTGTCAGCAAACCCACCCACGATGGCGGTGTTCCCGTCCGCCGACAGCGAGACGGAGATTCCCTCATCCGTGTTGCCCACCGCGCCGGTGCCGACCAGCTTGGCTCCCTGCTGGTAGCTGGGCGCCGAACTAGCCGAGGCCTCTAGGGAATACAACAGCAGAACTGCAGCGATTATCAACGGCTTCGCGTGCATCGGGACACTCCTTTCGTTTGCCGCGGCCACCGCCCGAACTCTCGCGTGGGTGCGAGCGGGCGGCGCTGCGATGAGGTGCGCAGGGGTCTCGAAGCCCCGCACCGATTGACAACTGGGGAAAAGTCTAGGTCGCAGGGAGGGCGCGGAGTGAGGTGAATCGGGGAGGCAGGGGGGAATTCCTACTTCCAGGGCCACCTTGGGCCACGCGCCGAATGGGCTGCGAGGATCCCTCCACGGTGCCCGGTGGCAGGTCAGAAGTCACGGCCGGACCCGTGGTGCGGGGAGCGGTGCTTTTGCGGTGGTTTGGCGGTGGTTTGACGGTTCCCCAGTGGCCCCGCGCGCCGCCTCACCCGCTTCATGAACAGGCCCGAGCCTGGATAGAAATCCGGCACTCAAGGGGCAGAGTTCGTTGCGGGCTCTCGGGACTACCAGATTCCCCGCGTCATGAGCCCGACCGATACGCGAGCGGATGTCCCGCCCAAGAGTTCGCGCGTTTGGTACTCCTTACCCTTCGGGTTTTATACCAACCGCGAAGGGTATTGATTCTGCTTGCCAATTTCGTGCGCCGCTCTAGTATCCGCCCCACGGCGCCGGCACAACGGCGCAGCGAGAAGACAAAGAGGGCCAGACAACCGCGCAGCTCCACTCCCGGTGGGGGGGTGATTCGCCAATCCTCGAGGGTACCCGCCATGCGAGCGCTCGAGGGATGGCTGGGAAGAGCGAACGTCAGTGCTACGCGCTGGCCTCCGTCCTTACTCAGCGAGCTGAGGTTCCGTGTGGGGCGCATCCTGCCCCTTACGAGCGCCGACAGCTTCGCGAGGCAGGTGCCCGCGGGGACAGGGATCACTCGGTTTCACGCTCACCAGTTGCGGCATTCGTTCGCTTGTCGCTGGCTCGAGGCGGGAGGATCACTGGCCGCGCTTCAGGGACAACTCGGCACACTAGTCGGCACACCCACCTTGCGCCGCACCTGCTAAGTCGTGTATCTACGCCCTCGGAGAGGTGGCCGAGTGGCTGAAGGTGGCGGTCTCGAAAATCTCTTCTCAGATTTCGACTATCTTGAGTCGAGAGCGCCGGGAACGCGCTTCGCCACGGGAACTTGCATCGAGCCCATTGGGTTAGCGCCCGATGGGCGTTCCTGTTTCTGAGTGGTCACGAATGGACAGAACAGGCCACCAAGTGACTCGTGGGTGGCATCCATTTGGTAGCCAGACCCGGAGCTTGACCATCCCGCCGTCCTCCCCTAAAGGCTGGACGTCCTTGTGCCGATATGGTAGATGTGCCATACTATGGAAGGTAAAGCACACAGAAAGCCCCTCTTCTGGGTGGGTTCGTCGAGGAAGGACGTCCGCGAGTTTCCCGAAGAGGTCAAGGACGTGATGGGGCACGCCTTGGATGTCGCGCAGCTAGGGGGGAAGCACCCAGACGCGAAGCCCCTTGGCGGGTCCGGCGGTGCCGGAGTCCTTGAAGTTGTGGACGACTTCGCCGGAGACACCTACCGCGCGGTCTACACGGTGAGGTTCGCTGGTGCAGTCTACGTGCTCCACGCGTTCCAGAAGAAATCGAAGCGGGGCATCAAGACGCCTCAGAGGGAACTGGACCTAGTCAAGGAGCGGCTCAAACGAGCCGAGCAGGAATATGCGAACTGGAGCAAATCGAGAGGATAGGCGCGGAACGAAAGCCGAGATTCCCGTCGAGCGAAGCGGCGGGAATGTCTTTGAGGACCTTGGCCTCCGGGACAGCGCGGAACTACTCGTCAAGTCTGAAATCGCCGCGCGCATTTCGTCCATCATGGACAGGCGCCGTCTCACTCAGGTCGAGACGGCAAAGCTTCTCGGCGTGGACCAGGCGGACGTGTCGGACCTCGTGCGCGGAAAGCTCAAGGGGTTCTCCACCGACCGACTCTTTCGCTTTCTAAACGCTCTAGGCCAGGACGTGGAAATCAGTCTCCCGCGGAGACTGCATAGTCGTCGGGCGGGGCACCTACGCGTTGTGGACGACGGGCGCCACGCAGCGGCCAGCGTCTCGCGGGGAAAACGGTGACCTACTTGCTTCGCATCATGCGCTCATCCCGGAAGTAAGGACATGGCGCTGACCAGGGACGAGCTCCTGTCGAGGATTCGGCGCATTGCCTCCCTCCGCGGTGGTCGTGTGAGCTTCCGAGAATTTGTCGCAGAGAGCGGCATTCCGGAAAAGGAAGTCCAGATTGTCCTCGAAGGCACCTGGAATGAGGCCCTCGCCGAGATTGGGCTGCCAACCTCGTCCTTCGTCCGTCCACGCATTGAGGACGCGTCGATCCTCGAAGCTATCGCGAGGCTCATTGTCCGCATGAAGAAGTGGCCGAGTGAGACGGCACTTGCCGGTGAGCATCGCCGAGACGGGGCACTTCCCAGCTTGAAGACGATTCGCCGATTGGGCGGGGCGGCCGACATCGCGGCGAAGCTCGTCGAGCACTGTTCCGGGCGACCAGAGCTTGGGGTGGCCGCAGAGGTTGCCGCCTCACGTATTTCGAACAATGCGCCGGGCCCTGCGAGGGCGCCGGCGCTCGTCAACGGGTACGTCTACATGATGAAATCGGGGCGGCGCTACAAGATTGGCCATACCAACTCCCCATCTCGCCGCCATCGCGAGGTCCGACTCGACCTCCCTGACCCAACCCATCTCGTTCACGCAATCGAAACGGACGACCCGGCAGGCATCGAGGCATATTGGCACCGACGCTTTCAAGCGAGGCGAGTGAGGGATACTGAGTTCTTCAACCTTGACAGGGATGACGTCGCCGCGTTCAAGCGGCGCAAGTCACAGTGAGTGACCTGACCCCCTCAGATCGGTCGAGAGGCAATGCGATAGTCTGGGCCGAGGATCAAAGGGAAGGGGCGCTGAAGGTGGCTCGCTAAGCGACACACACGCGAGGAGATCATCGGCAAGCTGCGCGCGGTCGAGGTCGAGCTGGAACGCGGAAGCCCCAGGCGGGCCACCGAACACGACCTCGCGGCCACCTCCGTCCTCCGTGACGCGCGACCGCTCCGAGAGTAATGTTAGGGGTGCACCCGCTCCGCCGACGAAAGGTCCGCTGTGTTCTCCATGTTTCGAGTCCTAGAAAACATCTCCGGCAAGCCCGGGCCTGTGCGCGGGCTCGAATTCTCAATCGTCGCTACGATGCCGCAGGCGACGCCCGCTGCGTACCTGCTTGGAATCGACGGCAAGCTCTCGTTCGCGGATCGGCTCATCTGCGAACGCGTCGTATTCAAGGATGGTCCTTGGTTTCATCGCGACGCGGCCCTCCTCCGCGAGGGACAGGAGTACACGATTCAATTCTTCGCGCCGCTCACTCCCGAGGTCATTCTCTTCATCGAGGACAAGTGCCGCGGCGTCGAGGACCTTCAATTCAGCCTGGAACTCCTCGTGAAAGCGCAGGAAGTCGAGGTCAAGCCTGTTCCAGGAGCAAGGCCGAAGCTTGACTTCGGCCCGGTGCACTGGACAAGGCCTGGCCCAAACTGGACCCCAGTCTCGTTCAACCGGTGGAACGCATGCCTCACCGGAATGGATTGGCTGAGCTGGGAGCTTGTGCAGCTCCCGAAGGCGGTCCTCGAATCCCATCCGAGAACCAAGAGCGCCCTCGGGTACTTCGAGAGGGCCCGCTCGAACTACACGAAAGGGGATTGGCCCGAGGTCCTGAGGAGCTGCTACAAGTGCTTTGAGCAGCTCGCGGACGATGGTGAACCAGGCGATAAGAAGGCGCGCTTCGCGAGATTCTTGGCTGAAGCTTTCCCGGATGAGAAGGACGCAGACAAGCGCGCGAAGGTGGACGCCCTCATCTTCGCCTTTTCGTCGCTCTGCCAATTTGGTCGCCACGCGGGACCGTCAGAGCTTCGCACTGGAAAAGCCGACGCGGAAATCGCGCTGAACCTCACGGCGTCGCTCCTCTCGCTTCTCGGTCGCGCACTGAAGGACGCCAGCGACCTCGCAGCGCTTGAGACGACCTGAGCCTGCCGCTGCCCTGAGATGCGCACTCAAGCGGTAGCCACGGTCCCAAAGCGGGCGGGTCAGAGAGTCTGTGACCAAGTTTGCGTTCACCGAGGAGCAGCTGTTCTTGACGACCGTCCTTCTCGAGGTAGCCGAGGGGAGTGATCGCTCGATTGGCACCGGCTTTCTCGTACGCTGGGACGTTCCCAACCGCCCGGGCGTCAACATCGTGGCGATTGTGACCTGTCGTCACGTGCTGCGGGAGGGACGGGGCACAGTTTCATTCAAGCGACACCACGTTCGAACTGACGATCCGTCCCTGCCGGACTTCGAGCACGTCGCCAACTTTGCGCCGGGACCGTACGGGACAATCTACTTCGCGCACGACGACCCAGATATCGACGTCGCAGCAATCAACGTTTCGACGATGTTCGCGCAGCGCAAAGAGCTCTACCAGAAGTGGTTTCAGCCGAAGGACTTTGCTGACTTCGCGAACGATCTGATCGGGCCGACCATGCGGACGATCTTCATCGGGTACCCGCGGGGGCTCCATGACGTGACACACACTTTGCCCATCCTTCGGTCGGGAACCATCGCCTCCATTCCGACAGTCGATTTCAACGGCAAACCTGTGTTCTTAATCGACGCTCAGGTCTACGGCGGATCAAGCGGCAGCCCCGTGCTGATCGACACGAACGACGGGTACAAGCTCGTCGGGCTCGTGGCAGAGGCCTACCAGGTGAATCGGCGGGTGTTCCTTGCGAAACAAGGCGTGCCATCAGTCGAGGAGGCGATCGGAATCGGTGTCGTATTCAAGGTCAAAGCAATCACCGATGTGCTCGACAAGGTTGCTGCCTCGGTTCGAGACATGAGGTAAGCATCATCTTCCGACTCGCGTAGCTATTTCTTCTTCTTCGCAGTCGTCCACGGCCCCTTACCCTGCTTCTGTTGGAGGGCCTTGTACTGCGCACGGGTCTTCGTGAGGAACTGATTGTCCGCCTTCCGCTTCTCCACGATCCAGGCCGCGAACGCCTTACTGTAGCGGCGTACTCCGAAACCAAAGAAGTGTGAGAACGCCTCCTCCGTGTCGATGCCGTGCATGCGACGAATCGCCTGGACGTCGTGAGAGCCGTGAGTGTGCCGGTGAACTGAGTGAACTCGGCAATCTTTGCGAACGCGGCCTTGGTTTGGGCGAAGAGCCCCTCGAGCTCCGCCCGCGCGGTGGCGTCTTGAATCGCGGTCAGTTTGTAGAAGACATCACCGCCCGACGCGTCGTCGGGTACGCACGAGCTGACTGTGCTGTCCGCAGGGAATGGGTCCCGGGTATTGGCCGCATAGCAAGTCGAGCCCGACACCAAGAACGATCCGGCTGGTAGTTGGATCGCTGCCGACGTGAGGTTGTTACTCGGCGGAGCCGTCAGCGCAAAGACTCCGGTCGAGACGTCGTCGATCGCCAGGTCTGGGCCACTCGCGCCATTCACGCGGAAGGCGACCTGAACTGAGTCCCCGAGCCACGTACTCAGGCTAACCACGCGATCGGGGTACTGGAACGACACGGCTTGAGGTTCCTGCATGAGGGTCCAGGCGTCCATCCAGGTGGACGAGCCCTTCGGCCGAATGGCGCAGTGCGCGTTGGCGGCGCTCGCGAAGAACGGATTGCTGAGCCAGCGGAAGTGCAGGGTTGAGTCGGTCGTCGAGACGAAGAACATCGGTGAGATCAGCCACTCGTCGATGGCTCCGGGCGACTGCCCCTCCACGACCGCGGCGCCTGCGCCTACCGCGACGAACAGTGAATCGGTCGAGCGATGCCAGGTGTAGGGCTGGCTCGCTCCGCTACTCATCAGAGTCCACCCGGGCGGCGGGAACGTGCCGCCTTCGAAGCTCTCCTGGAGTGCTGCGGAGAGGACGGATGTCGCTCCAACAATGCGCGGAGAAGAGGTGATGTACGGAGCGCGCATCATCGCCGGTACCGAAGCCGCCAAGCTGGGGCGGTGCGGAGCAAGCGTCGCAAGGTAGTTGTTGATTCCCGTCGCAATCCCGTTGGCGACCAAACCCTGCGTACCGCCAGTCTTCATCGCGTTGAACTGGCACCGGTTGGAGATCAGCGCGCACTCGACAATAACGGTTGGGATCTTGCTCTTTCTCAGTACCGTGAGCTCTCGCACGTCCTTAGTCAGGCCGAGATCGTGATTGCATCCGAGAAACGCCGCGGGAGTGTTCGTGAGCAATGCCGAGTGCACATAGCCCCCGAAGGAGCTATCCGAGGCGTAGGCATGCCGGGACTTGGCGAAGAGCTTCTCCGCCGGGAAGATGACTTTCGTCCCGAACGTCGTGCTGTCGGGGGTCACCGAGTTCATGTGGACGCTGGCACACACGGTGCCAATCTCCTGATCGCCCTCGTCGTTCGGTAGCTCGCCGGAGGCAATCAAGGTTCGACGGGTCTTGGTCCAAAAGATGTCGGAGTTCCGGGTCAGCAGAGCAAGCCGGCCGTCCGAGCCGAGCACACTTAGGACATCCAGACTCACGGCGAGATTGAGGTCCTTCTCGTTGGGCGCGGCAGGACCATCGATGCCGAGCGCGCCAGGGTCCTTGCCACCGTGGCCCGGATCGATCCAGGCGTCGATCTGCGCACCAGAGGGCTGAGCGAGACTCATAACGATGGCCAGCCCGAGGAGAAGTCCGCGGACACCGGCCCCAAGGCTCGAAGAACGATTCAGAGTCACTTGCCCTCCGACAACTCGAGCACCACGCGCTCGTCACTGCTTCCACGCCGCGCGCGGTCGATGCCGAGCGCGGAATTGCTGATCCACTTTGGTTGGCTGAATACATAGCCAGGTGCCGCGGGGAGTCGGCACCGGCGCCTTCCGCCATCCGAGATCATCCACAGTTCGGTCACCGTCGGGTCCTCACTCTCCCGATCGATGGCCGTCGGCCGCACGACGACGAGGTTGTGCGAATCGGGCGACCAGCCGAACTCGTAGTCAGCGTAGACCGCGAGTGAATCTACCCAGCGCACTCGCCCGGTCTCGACCGACACGAGCGCCAAACGGCTCTTCGGTGACTGGCAGGGCGTGGCCATGACGGCCAGCCACTTGGCATCCGGCGACCAGGCGTACGGCGACGCACAGCCATCGAGGTCCGGTTCCGTCAGGCGTCTGGACTTGAGGTCAAGGAGAACCAGATTCCACGGACGCTGGACGGAACGCCACACGATGCAGGCGAGAAACTTGCCATCGGGCGAGACTCTTGGACCGCTGGCACGGTCGATGAGGAGTTCACTTCGACCGCTGGCCCTGTTCTCGAGGTAGATCGCGGGCTTGTGCTGCTGGTTCTTTCGCACCACGAACCACAGGGAGTCCGGCCCGGGCACGTAATTGGCGTTGTCAGGCTCCCGCAGGAGCCTGACCGTGTCCGCGAAAGGGATCTCCCCCATCGCGAGGGGCCTCGTTCGAAGCACTCGCCACCGACACGCCCCGACCGCTGGTGACTTCGACGCCGCCAATAGGCCCGCGAGAAGAACTAGCATCAGAACGATGCAGCGAGCCTGCTTATGGAACTCCGTTCGCCGACGCAACCCTGCCCTCCCTGCTTCGCGAACTCTTACACCAACTCCAGTTCGCTGCAAGTCCCAAGGAAAGCAGTAGAATTCAGTGAACTCGGCAATTACGACGCCGCAATCCTCTGCACCGTCAAGTAACCGAGGCCCCCGCACGGTAGCCCAAGGTCGATGCTTTGGGCTTAGCTACTCGTGTGCCCAGGCACGACCGATGGAGCGGTGAAGTGGATGGTGAAGGCCTGAGATCGAGCCGCGCCAAGCGAGCAGGTCGTTGCGTAGGCTTCCCTTGACGTTGGTCCCTTTTCGCAACAGGTCTCAACCAGAGCAAGCGACTTTTTCGGCGATCCGAATTTCCTGACGTCGACGGATGAGCTAGCTCATTCGGCGTCAGGTGGCCATCAGGGCGCGAAACTGCCGTCCATCGGTCAGAGCATCGTGCACGATGTCCATGCTCCAGCGCTCGGTGAGTCCGGCCGGCGTCGGCGCCGGGCCGCTGTGAAATGCAATGTGCTTTCGCCGCCGCACCCGCATGCGCACCCGCGAGAATCCACCTGGCCCGCGCATGCGCGAGATCTCGAATCCGCAAGCGCAGCCCCGTCTGGTCCTGGGCCTAGCTCGCTCGATACCACGCCGCGCGGCTGAATGCGCGAGTCGGCAGGCCCGCACGCCAGCTAGCTCACGACGGCGTACAGGCCTCAGACCTTTTTTGCCGCAAGCGCCGCAACCGCTGACGCCCAGAGCAATAACGGACCCTGCTGAATGAGTGTCCAGGAAGGAAGTCCTTGCGGGACTTTCAGCGAACTCAAGCAAGACCTCGATCGGCGCAGCTCGATTGCGGAGGTAGAACTCGTTGTCCTCAGGCTCGTGGGTGCCAGGCCATATCGAGCCAAGTGCGAGATGCAGCGCGCGTACAAGGTTGGACTTTCCAGCGTTGTTTTCTCCGATCAGCACCACCGGCGTGTTGCTCGGGAAAAGCAACTCGACGGATTGAGCCCCGATCGATCTGTAGTTGGTGACATGCATGCGGATAAGTCGCGCCATGCCTTCATTATACAGCCATTTCCGCCCGGGCCCCCTCATAGTGCTCAGGGCGTGGGGACGAAGCGCAAACCGACCGCCGACGCTGCCCAAGCGGCCAGTCTCTCTGCGCATGGGCAGTTCGGAGGTGGCCGGAGAGCCCTTGAAAGCGACTCCATTGTGAGCGAAGTCCGCACCCAGGTCTTGACCACAACCCCCGGAAGATCGCCCCAGGAGCACCAGAAAAACACCGCGAAAACACCGCAAAAGCACCGCGAAAACACCGCACTACTAGCACCCCCGCACCATGGCCTTTCGAGCCCGCCGGTTGACCCGGGCGAGCGCTATCGGCCTGACCGCGCTTACGCATTGGATCCAAGCCGAGTCTCCGAGCACGCAGGTGGTCGCGCGGGGTGCGCGCGAGCTATTCCGCACCCATGCTCCATCCACAAGGGCCCACAAAAGCGCCACTCCGGCCCCCATTCCACCGCCAGTCCCGGACCGCTGGTTTTGCGAGGGTCGGCGGGAGGGTTTTCACTCGCCGAGAGTGCCTCTCGTACTGTGCCAAGCCAACCCTTCGCATTTGTGCACGAAATGCGAAGGAATATGATTTCTATTGCCTCTTCCTGCCGTTTCGGCTACTGCTGAGCGCCGCCAAAGGAGGGCCGACAACGAACGCTTTTCAGCAGAAGCGGCCGGACACGCGGCCCTCTCCTCAGTTGCGCAGCGTGTTGGGCAAGGCGTCTACGGCATGCCGCGAGCCGTCGCGCAACTCGGCGTCCGCTGCCAGGGCTCAGCCTGCAGAGGGCAAGTCGTTGGCCGGCTCCCTCCGGCCGCAGAATTGTCCGAAAAGCCCGCCAGAGCCTTTTGAGACGGGTTTAAAGAACACGTAACGAGCTGACCGCGCAGCTCCACCCCCAAGAAGGGGTGATTCTCCATCCCTCAAGTGTGCCGAGAAGCACGGCACACACGAGGGAGCTTGATCATCGGAGAGCGAGCAGTGCGAAGCACGCGCGGGACAGCACCCTCCATGGAGCATCCGGAGCAAGTCATCGGCAGGGGAGAAGCCCCCGGGCCTGGGCCCCGCCGTGACCTACACCCCGCCCCTCAACTCCTCACGCTCTCAGAACTCGCGATGCTCTGGAGTGTGAGCCCAAGGACCATCCGGCGCTGGAGCGCGACGCGAAGCCTGCCTTGTGTGCGGGTGGGGCGGCTGGTTAGATTCGATCCTGGCGACGTGTCCCGGTGGCTCTCGGCTCGTAAGGAGTAAGCGATGCCGAAGCTGCCACGGAACATGGTGAGAAGGAGAGGCCGACCGGGCTTTTACTTCCGCCAGATGCTGAAGGGCAGGGTGACGCTCTTAAGCCTCGGGAACGACTACGAGGCGGCCTGCCGAAAGCTGCGCTCTTTGAAAACCGAAGGGATGCCACGCACGCATGCGACGGTGCGGGAAGCCGCGGAGCGCTGGCTCGAGAGCTATGTCGCGACAGCGCGGAGCGGCAAGGGTCCGCAACTCGCCCGACAGAGGGTGACGATGTACCTCGTTCCATTCCTGGGCCATGTATTGCTCCACAAGCTCGCCAAGGATGACCTGAGAGCGTACCGGATCCATCTTGAGCGCACGCACCTGAGCCCGCAATCGGTCAGGCACGTGCTCTCGGATGCGCGCTGCCTGTTCAACTGGTGCGAGGACGTAGGGCTGATGGATCGAGCCCCGATCCCCAAGAAGCTGCTGCCGCGGATCCAGGAACGGCCCCCGGATCGGCTCATGGACGAGGAAGTCGCGAGGCTGGTGGTGCAACCCGAGCCGTACGGGCTCATCTGCCGACTCGCTCTCGGCACGGGCTTGAGGTGGGGCGAGTTGGTGCGCGCCACCGCCGCCGACGTCCAGGGCGGGATGCTGGTCGTCCATCAGACGAAGAGCGGCAAGGTAAGGCGCGTGCCGCTCTCCTGTGTGCTGCAGGGCGAGTTGCGGATGAGAGTCGGAAGGCTGCTGCCGATCAGGAACGGCAACGCCTTCGCGCGGCAAGTGCGCCGGCTCACCGGAATCGAGAACTTCCATCCTCACCAGATGCGTCACACGTTCGCGTGCCGCTGGATCGAGAGCCAGGGATCGCTCGCAGCACTGCAGGAGATCCTCGGTCACTCCTCCATCGTCACGACGCAGCGCTATGCAAGGCTCGGCGAGTTGCACGTAAGGCAGGAAGCCGAGCGGATGGAGGGACGATTGGCATCCCAAGTGGCATCCAAGTCCTAGTCTCACGGTTGCGATTCGCCGCCCAAGCTGCTAGAAACCCTCGCCTTGGAGAGGTGGCCGAGTGGCTGAAGGTGGCGGTCTCGAAAGCTTCTAACCCAGATCCGCCGCTGCGAGTCGTAAAACGTTGGCGTGCATGTCCCCCATGGAGTTGGAGCCGTGGGGGCTTCGCATTTCGGATGGTCAGAGCCGGCCACCGGACGCCAGTCGCGGCCACTGATGTGTCACCCAAACGTCACCCGGAACCGGGGCGAAGGAATGGCATTAGCAGGGCTCAAGACTCAAATGATCCCAAGGAGATCAGTCTCCTTGGGCCTCGACCGTTTTGGGAGCGAGAGGGAATGTGGGGGAGCGATAGACTGCGTAGAAACCGCGGCAGACCCGTAGCAGCGCAAGCCCATCGTCTGCGGAATCGGGGCAAGCGCATGGGACCGACAGCTTTGATTCGCAAGGGTCTTCATGATCGGCAGAAGCCGCGCTTGTGTGTCCAGCACCCTTCTTGTCAGATGGAGCGGCGATGTCTGAACTCAAGGTCATCTTATTTCGCGACGAGGCCTGGGAGTCGATGCCGGAGGCTCTCAAACGGCGGGTCGCGGCAGGCGTCGACAGAATCCGGTCTCAGTTGGTCTTCATCGCGGCCCGCGCGCGCGTGCGGACCATGCCGCGGATAATTGTGCAGCCTTGCGTCTGGCACGATCGCGGCCAGATCGTTGACGCGACCCTATGCACCCTGGTGTCAACGCCGGGACACCCTGAGCTTGGGGTTGTCGTGTCCGCCACGGTCGCGCTCTGCGAGGATGAAGCTGTCGTCAGAGATGTTCTCATGCACGAGGTCGGCCACTGCTTCGAGACCGCAAGGAAGCTGGTGGACCAGGCTGATCTGGGCTCGCCAGCCTCTGACCTGCGTGGCGACCCGGCGGATGAAGCCCGCGATAGGCGAATGCTCCCAGAGATGGCCGACTGGTTTGTCGGATCAACCGGGTCGTTCATGCAGTGGGGAACTCAACCCATTGTACCTACGGCGGAAATCCAAGGCCTTCTGGATGCTGGGTTCCTATCGTTGTCAGACCCGCCGCTCATGTCGCCGGGAACGCCGAGCATCCCAGCAGACTGGACCGGCCACATCCGTTCACTTCGGAGCGGCTAAAGGCCGGCGTGTGAATCACCCCTACCTCGCTTTTTGCCCCTACCTTCCAATCGCCAAGACGATCGAGTTCGCTGACTGGGAGCTCGGGCCCTGGAAGGCTTTCGAGACCCGGTGGGCGCACCAGAAGTTCAAAGCTCAATCGGAGGTCTTCCTGAGCAAGTTCGTCGACGGGGTCGGGAAGAGGATTGAATACCCAACGCTTCTCTGTCGACGCGGAGGGGTGATTGATGGCGCGTTGCCGACAGCAGAAGAGGTCGAGGCGCTGGAAGGCGCGATCGCCTTTGCCTTTCTCGACGAGAATCCACGGCACAGCTCGGCCTCTCGATACGACGCGTGGAAGGTCATCACGGCCGACAATACGGATCTGTACTTCTGGCCCATAGATGTCGACGCGGGCTACGTGACGGTCACCACTGGCCTGATGGTCCGAAGTGTTGGTGGCGGCTACGGACTCAGTGATCCCAAACTAGTCATCAGACCGCCACTGGATCTCCACCTCTTTGGCGGGTTTCAGACCGCGGACGCCGGGTGTCTCGAGGCAGTGTATCGGACAGTCCTGGAGTCGCTCAGGGTTCCGGGGACCAGGCCGGCGGCCGATCGCCTCCACGCCGCGATCGGCTGGTTCGTGAAGGCTTGGAGGAACACAGCAACGGTCCACTTCCCGGAACGCCTCGTATTCCTCAAGACGGGCTTTGAGGCGATCACCGGCACGAGTGAGAGCTGGAAGAGTGCGCGGGTACTACGGCAACTCTTTGAGAGCCTTCCGAGCACGTCGTCGAAGAACTCCGAGCAGCTCATTTGGTCTCCGACGGAGAGGCCAGTCCACCCAAGGACCTTCAAGAGCAAGGGGAAAGAGCACACCGAACCCATCACCGACTTTGAACTGTGGTTTATGGCATTCGCTGATGCCCGCAATAGGATAGTTCACGACGGCATCGAACCGGACCTGAATTACAGCGGCGCGAGTCCTGCCTACGACGGACACCTTGTCTTCACCGCTGAGTTCCTCCTTCGGGCAGCCATCAAGGCCTCGCTCGAGAGCCTAGGGTTTCCCGATCTCTGGCGCTCTGCGTTGTCGCGGGCCATTAGGATAGGTTGGGCCAAGCTGGCCGCATCGCCTCGGGCTTGAACTCCCGAGTGAAAACACGCCTTCCCATGGCACGCCTCCGAGTTCATCATCCACCTTGACTCGGTGTCCGGGAAGGTCGGGGAAGGCCACATGGGGCGGATCGAGGCGAACGCACACTCAATGCTCTTTTCGACGAGCAGAAAGCCGATTGCGAGCCATTCCCGACCAGGTTGACAGCGATCCAAGTCGCTCGCCGAATCGCTTGCAGGCGGGGATGTCCAGTTCAGCGATGGCGTAGATGAGATTCGCGAGGTCCTTCCGGCCCTGTGATTCCGGCTGAGCCAGGTCGCCACGATTGAGCAGCGGAACGAGGTTCATATGACCTCCCCGGATTCGCGCCGCGATCGCGACGAAGAAGGCCTCCAGCTCCTCGTGCAGCGTATCGTCTCGCAGCGCGAACAGGTCCTCGTCTGAGAGCGCCATGCCTTCGATTACGGCGTCCGCTCGGATGAGGCTTCGGTAGAGTTCGACACTGCTGTCTGACGTGTTCTTGGCGGCCGTGAGGATCGGGTGGATGAGCCCCAGAATCTCATCTACCTTTCGACGCAGCCGACGAGCATTGTCCGCACCGGCACGAGTGGTCTCAGCAAAATCCCTGTAGTGCCACATGAGAATGGGCGTCGCGAGGCCGGCTAGGAACGCAAGCGCGTGTGTTCCGACGAGTGTCCAGTTCACGGCTGACACGACCCCTCCAGTGGCGGACGCCCTCCTCACGATCGAAGAGGTAGCAGAATACCTCGGGGCTCTGGCCTCGCCTGTTTCAAAAGCTGGTCGCGTCGCGTTCGCTGCCCTGCGTTGCGATCCCGCCCGGGGGGTGACGGGGGTGTTCCGAAATGGCGCGACTTAGGGCGCCTCACTTAACGAGCCGATGGAACTCCCCCGGCGGTTTTTCCCAAGTGTTGGTGTCGTGCTGAGAATGGGGCTAGTCTGTCGTCAGCAGTTGACGATGATCTCATGGGTGCATGTGGGGAGGTGCACAATGGCCAATCTAAGCCGGCGCGACTGGCTCATGCTCTTGTTTGATGGTGCGGATCGCCCGCTCGACCGGGTGCGGATTCAGAAGGCAATGTTCCTCTTTTCTGAGCGCTCCAAGGCCCCGGCTGAGCAGAAATATTCTTTTCAGCCCTACAACTATGGACCCTTTAGCTTTGAAATCTACCCGGACCTGGATTGGCTCTTCGAGCAAGGGATCGTAGAGCAGGCGCCCGTTCCGTGGATGAGTTCGCCGGTCTACTCCTTAACCAAGAAGGGCCGTGAGGCGGTCGAGCAGGTGCGCAAAGTCGCGGACGCTGGGCGGCTCACCTTGCTGCATCGCCTTCGGGATTTTGTGCTCGCGCGCACTTTCAATAGCCTTTTGAAAGAGATCTACAGGCTATACCCCGAGTTCGCGAAGAACTCAGTCTTCAAGTCGTGACGCTCATCTTGGCTATTCGTTTCAAGACCGGCGTTCTCCTCGCGTCGGACAGCCAAGCCACCATGGACACCGCCGGGCAGCCCACGAAGCAGGAGGCAGAGAAACTCTACGTCCTGGGAGGTCAGGTGGGGTGGGGCGCTTCCGGATCCCAAGGACTGATTCAACGAGTCAGGCACGAGCTCGAGTCCCACGTCCCGGAGATCCGCCACGGGTTTGTCAAGGACGGCACAGAGCAAGGGGCACGCAAGGTATTCGGCCTTGTGAACCCTATTCAGCAGCAGGCCGTGAAGGAACACGTCCAGCCCTTCTCCCGTGAACCTCAATCCGTAGCTGCACTGTTTGTAGGCTACTCGAAGGGGCAACCGTTCATTCTCGAGATCGCCCGGGAAGGCACCAGGCAGTTTCACGACGCGCCCTACGCTGCGATCGGGTCCGGCGACGTATTCGCAATCCACGCGATCAGAAGCGTGGCCCACTACAAAGTCGAAGAGCTCGCCCAAGACAGCGCGCTTGCTCTCGCTTTCCGCACTGTTGACAGCGCAATTAAGACAGCGGCCTTTGGGCTTGGGGGAGAAGTTCAGTTACTCGTGGTGACAGCGGAGGGCGCGAGGTGCCTCTCGAGGGCGGAGCTCAGGCCGATTGAGGACTTGATCGACATCTGGAAGGGAAAGGAAGTTGAGACGCTCGGCTCCCTTAGCCCTGAACCGAAGCCACCGCCGGGTCCCTCGCCTGTAGAGCCGCCAAAGGAGTGAGCGGCTTCCAGAGGCACATGGACCGCCCAGAAACCAAGTCCTTGCAGTACCAGCGTCTCAAGACCACGTGGCTCCCGCGTGCTTGACAGGCGTTGGCTCCCTCACAGTCGTCACGGCCTGCAGACTTTGGGATCTGTCGTGTAGAAGTGACTTACGGCGACGACGATGACTGTACTGTGCGGCCCGTGGAAGGTCACATCATCGAAGAAGAGGTTGACCGCGTATGCCAAACATGACTTGTCCTCTCTGATGGCATCCCGGGCCCCGGTGACCCACTGATTGAACGTGTCCACATCCAGTTGACGCTGACTGCTCTCGTCCACGCCGAGTGCGGTCGTGCTGGTGATAAGAGTGTTCGCGATGTGCAAGTGTGTCCCTTCCGACCACGCCCCCATCATTCGCAACCGGCGCAGCTCTCGAATCGCGGGGCTGTCGACCGGGGCATTATCGACGTACATGCGCGCGCCTTCCGTGGTCACGATGCTGTCCCACACCGCGGCCACGCTCACACGGACCGAATCGCAGTTGCAGGCGAGGGCATCGTGAGCGTCGACCAATCTCTCCCACCACTCCGATTGACCGTCCGTCTGGAGGAAATTGCAGTAACCTGCGAACGTGGTGATTGGCGGCTTCTGGGAGCAGCCCGCTGCCCCGAGAAAAGCGATGACAAGGGGTGCCGTGATGATGTGGCTGCGGAGCATCATCGGGGACCTCCGATGCTAGGGTGGTGCTGGAGTCCTCGCCCCAGTCTGCTCTCACCGTTTCGGCATCGCTCAGGAGGTGCCCCTTCTAAGCGTTGAGGATGGAAGAGGCGACGGAAGCGTGACCGGGAAGAGCTTCGTCCCAGTGCGTCGAATCATGAACCTGGACAGATCCATCAAGCTGCCAGCGAGAGCTGATTTCGATGACGGTGGCGAAGTCGAACAATCGTTCCAACCTGTCACGAACTTTAGGAGCAGCGCTGCTGTCCGTTGGGTTCGAAAAACTCCCGACACATCCGGTCGCGCTGTCCACCAACCTTGACCAATGTGCACTAGCGCAGCCGACCTCGCACGAGGAATAGCACGACGTACGCTCCACCGTCGCTCTTGAAGCGGTGTAGTACCCTCTTCGTCGCCGCCCGGTAGAGCACGTGCGGCCTCATTTCCGGAAGCTCTTCTCCCTTTGTATCTCGCAGCGACACAGTCGGATTGCGTTCTCTAAAAACCTTAAGCACGGCCCGGGTCGTTGGGTGCGTCGGCGCCACCATTATTGACTGCTGCAGTGGGCTCAATTGCAGCTGCAGAATGCTCTCGAACACGTCATCGAGCGGAAGGCCATCCCATTGCGCCAGCCGCAATGTCTCGAACACATCTTGAAGACGCCTCAGCTCCACCAGCAGTGAATAGGCTCGTTGCCCTGCGAAGAGCAGATAACCGAGAGCGCAAAGCAGGACCACCGCAGCGGTCGCACTCGCTCCGCGGAGTGGCCAGCAATACGCAGCCAGAGCAATAGCCCCCACGACAAGCCCAGCGTACAGGTAGTCGCTCAGCCTAAGTTGATACCGGACGCGCTTGAGAACACTCGAAGCCGCGGCCTCCCCAATGTCCAACGTGTCTCGTGGATCATCCACGTGAATGTCCCTACCGGGTCCCTAGCAGTCTAACGACTCAGCGCACCGAAGCCATGGGAATCGCACCGAATGTTGCGGCTGGCAGTCTCGCAGCATCGCTTTGCTCCTCGGCCATCTCAATTATCGCGAGTCACTATTCCTTGTATTCGGCGAAGACTGTGACGGCCACCGTCTTGTCGGTAAGCATCGAGAACCGATTGTCGAGGATGAGGAAATACTGCCCGGACTGTGCGATCGGGACGTTGAGGTCCGTGGCGGTGATCTGCCCGGAGTTGAACAACGTCTTCGCCTCGTGCCCGTTCTTCCAGTTGAGGTAGTTTGTCGCATCGAGCAAGAGAACGTGAATGTCGTTTCCAGTCCCGCCCGCCGCAACAATATGGCCCTTGAGAACGCACTGTTTGAGCACTGCAGTGTCCAGTGTAAGGGTCCACATCTGCGCCCCGTTTGCCGCCACCGCGATCCGTTCGTTGACGAGATCCCGCCTCAGCGTCGGCCAGGGAAGCTCGGTGAGACGTGTCTTCATGGCCTGAAACTCGGGGCTGTCCTCCTTGGGATGCTCGAGCAGCAGCTTCGGCAGCTCCGCGCTCGTATTCTCGATTCTCTCGTTCAAGGACGGGTGGGTCTGGAAGAACACTTCAAGTGCCGACGGATCGTGGTCGTAAATGCGCTTGAGAGTCTCGAAAGCGCTGACCATCGCGTGCGGGTCATAGCCCTGCTGGTACAAGTTGTACACGCCGAGATAGTCAGCCTCTCGCTCGTCATCGCGGGAAAACTTCAGAGTGGTGAAGTAAGCCACGGCACCCCCGAGGGACTCCAGCGCTTTGCGGCGCTTCTCGTCGCCGCCGGCCAACAACGCTCCCCCAGCCGAGACGATTCCCTGCATCAAGAGCGTCTCCGAGAGCTTCTTTGCAACATGCTTTCCAACATTGTGACCGATCTCGTGTGCTAAAACGCCCGCCAACTCCGCTTCGCTGCCTATTTGCTCAACCAGGCCACGGTAGATGAACACGTGGCCGCCCCCGACCGTGAAGGCATTAGCCACGTGCGAGTCGATGACCGAAAACGAGTAGTTGAGGTCCGGCCGCTTCGAGGTCGCGGCAATTCGTCGACCGAGAGCGTTCATGTATTCCGTGACCACGGAGTCCCCTAGCATCGGCGATCCGGTCGCGACGTCGGATGCGTAGCCATCGGCCAGCGACACTTCGAGCTCCTGACCGAACAGATTGAAGCCGTTGCCGAACTCTTTGCGATCGACGTCGAGGATCCCATTCCCGAAAGCGACGTACCGAATCGTCCCGAGCTCAATGCTGGGTTGCTCTCCGGACGCGAGAAGGACGGATGCGTGCTTGCCATCCATCCGCCGAAATATCCCCCGGAGCGTGCGGCCGTCAGTCAACGCAACCACGTCGAGCGACTCTGGAGCGACGGTGGCAGCTGTGTCGCTAGGCGCGAGCGCGAATGTGGCAATCTCGCGAAGCGGCAGCTCTACGTCCCGTTTTCCAGCCTCCAGCTCGAACGTCAGGCGCTTTTGATCAAAGCTCGAGAACGCGTACGTGGCGTATTCGCCGGTCCGCATCCTGATCTGCATGATCGGAGCTGGTGCTGCGCCGACGAGAGATGCTGAAGAGCAGAGAACGAGCGCAGAAAAGAGGATATTTGTGACTGCCGGTAAGCGGCACCTGGCCTTAGATCCCCTCTCCCGTGGGCACCAGCAACGGATCGCGATCAACCGACCGCTGAAACTAAGGGCAGCGGGGAGGAAGTGGAACATTTCAGCCCGACCATTGCGCCCGGGGCCTCGCCCGAGAGGTCTCAGGGTCGTCAGCCTTTGAGGCAAGCTCTCTCCCGGCTCGAGGGAGAGGCGTCCGCTCTTCAGGGGACCCGAACAATCTTGATGTAGCCATTTACCGCGGAACCGAGGCCGAAGGCGGTCGGATTCTCAATCGTCAAAGCGGACGTGTCCGTGACGTGCCCTCGAACGTGGTGGAGCTGTTTCTCGGCCTGATTGGGGCAATCCGAACCCAACCACGTGATTGTGACCCCGTCACGCTTGTTTAACTCTGCAGCGACCTTCACGTCCACCTCATACGTACCTGCCGCCAGCGTCCAGGATTGGCGAGCGCCATCATTCAACAAGAGTGGCGAGGAGATGATGTTCTCAACCACCGTCACGTCAGTAAGTGATGAAATCGGCCCAGCAGTGGATTTCAATGAAGTCTTCCCGACCGCCACAGGCACAAGGGTCTGCTTCTCAACGCGCAAGACCGATTGGTCCGACGATGCCAAAGTGACCGGAACATCAGAGATAGGAGCGCTGTTTTCGCCCAGCGGAGTTGCATGGAATCCATCGGGTGGCTCACCCACCACGAGCCTAATTTCCCTCGGCACGTCGAGGGCGGAAACGAGGCGACACTTGACGCCGACGAGAGTGCTCAAGCCGCCCCCCGCAATCAAGACACTGGCATCCCCGCTCTTGAGGCAACGACACTCGCCGCTTTCCGTGACGGTCACAACGTCAGAAGGATTTGATGAGTACGAAATCTTCGCGTTGGGGAGAGAACTTCCGGCCTTGTTCATCAGCGCCCCTTGCAGCTGAAAGGGCTTCGTATCGACGATCGGGCCAGCGGGGGCGGTGAACGTAATTCTGGCGGGCTCGCTGTCGCTGCAGCCGGTCAAGGGCATGACCGGTAGCAGAAGAATCCAGGCAGGTGAGAAGCGACCCTGATTCACCGTCCCTCCCAAGCCCTCGCACCGAACGCTAGCTGCCGACGACGCCTCCAGCTTTCATGGCCAGTCCGCGGGCGAGAAGCGGACACTTCGCTGGGGAATTTTTCAGCGCCACGTATCATGCGCCTCCGGTGAGGTGAGGCTTGCCATCTTCCGCGAAGAGCATGGCTCGGAGCCTACTCCTCGATGCGGTCTCGTAGAACAAGTGTTTGATCCGTTCGCGGCTTAGATTGAGCCGCCCACGACCCAGGCGGTCGAATATCGCTTCCCGGGACATACCCGTTCCCCGCTGCAGCGCCGAGACGTGCGCGAAAATGAAGAATCCGAGCTGCTCAGTCTCCTGCGATCTGCCAACCGGTCTACCTCCCCGATCACTCACGACGTTCCGCAGTGTCTCCTCTTCTCCCAGGGCCTCCCTGACCCACGGTTCCAAGGCAAATTCCCGATTGATTTGAAGCAACTTCGCGATGGCCCTGCGATCACCGTCCAGAAAGCGTCGACGATATTCCTCGGATACCGCGAGCCGGTTTGCCTCGCGCTCTCCGATCGTGGCCCACTCGTTTTCCAGGCGCTGAACCGGGAACTCCTCAATTCGCCGGTCGAAGTCGGTCGTTGGCTTGAACGCCGGCTTCATGGGGCAGTACATGCGCCATCTGAACTCCTCACGTCGATTCCTTCCCGCCATGTTTCTCTCGCCTAAGCCCCTAGGGGTCAGGCGCCTTCCAATTCGGCCGGGTAAATTTCTAGCCAGTTTTCTAGCACTGCGAGGTCGGTCCGTCCAGATCAATGATGCTCAATGGAAGGCCACCTGTGACCCAACCACTCGGAGTGAACAGCCGTGAAGAAACTATTGAGCGTCGATGAGGTGGCGGAGCAGCTCGGCATCAGCGTCCACACGGTCTATGCGTGGGCTGGATCTGGTCGAATCCCGGTAGTGAAGCTCGGGCGGCGCACGCTGTTCGACCCCGATGTGATCCAACACTGGATCAGCGACTGCTCGCGGGGTGGAGCGGGGCCCCAACCTACTGAGCCCAAGGATCCCCCGCCCAGTCCACGCAGGCTCGATTCGGAACGCGATTCCTTCGTCGAGCAGGCAGCAACGGCCCGCGCGGAAGGATCGCGGTGAGCGAGCTTCTCTCCATCACGCAAGCTGCGCAGCGACTTGGGGTCGGAGTCGATACGCTCCGCACTTGGGAACGAAATGGAAAGCTACGCGCGATTCGCACGGTGGGCGGCCATCGCCGCTTCGATGCGCAAGACGTTGACAAGCTCGGAGTCGCTCTCGGCCTCCCAGCCCAGCAGGCGGCCAATCCATCGACTCGAACGGGCGATCAAGCGGAGCGAGCTAGGACGCCCAGGACTGCTGCTCGCGCGCCAGCCGAGGACTCTTATTGGCAGAATCGAGCCCATGACGAACGGGCCCGCGCACAGTTTCTGAAGGCCGAGCATGAAGCCACATCTCTGATCGAGGAACGGCAGGCGAAGTTCGTTAACGCTGCGCAGCAGGCGGAGGAATCACGTCGCCGTGAGGAGCATCGGGCGCGACTCGAGAAACTCAAGGAGTATGGCCGCACCTTGTCTGTGCAAGCGGGATTGCCCGCGGAGTGGCGCGCCAGCGTCACCGCCGAGCTCGAGCGCCACGTCTCACCCGAACGATTCCCGATGTCCTTGTCGGATAACGAGGCTCACGACTATGTGCGCGCCCGGGTGAACGCGATCGTTGGTCGCTATCGGGACGAACAGTCCCGTGCACTCGAACAGCAGCGTCGTGCGGCCGAGCTCGAGCGCGGGAAGGCGAGGGCCGCGCAACTGATCGAGTGGGGCAAGGAGCGTGCGCTGTGGAGCACCGCCTTCTGGGAATCCGACGAGCGGGACCGCGCGCGATATGAGGTCGGGCGTGAGCTTGCCGAGCAGGTCCAGCCGGGATGGAGTGAGGATGACGTGAAGGTGCTCGTCGACGATGTGCTTGCCGAATGGGAAGAAGGCGACGACGGCGACGATCTCGATGAGGACGACGAAGTCCAGGACGATGACGACGGCGAGATCGACGATGATTTCGACGACGACTCAGAGACCTACGAAGACCAGGACGATGAATTCGAGGACGACGACGATGAGGAAGCCGAGGACTAACGCCCCTGGAACGAACCTGGATTTCCTGGAAATCCGATAGCACGTGGGCCAAATAAATCGCCCGGGAACGGCGATCTGGCGAGAAGGCGTTCCCGGGCGCGCACCAAATGGAGAAGAGCGGTGCTTGAGTTGCGACTATCCCAATTCCGTGGCGAAGGTGCAAGCCTCGCTTCACTCTTCAGGCGCTACTGCACGCTGCCCGATCCTCTGACCAGCTTGGAGGAGGCGGAGCGACGGGCACACGTCGACTTGCCTCAACGCATACGTTCGGAGCTCCGACAGGAACGAGAGGTTCTTCGCCTGTGGCTCCGGTTTCAAATTGCGGCTCACCCTTGGTTCCACGAACGCCTGCACCGGATTGGGCAGGAGCTGGCGCATGGCTCCTGAACCATTCGGCCCTGCTCGCACGGGGTCGCAAGTATCGACCGCGCTCGGCGAGGAACCGTGGCCCGAGAGTGTCGGCGACTCAGCGATGCACGGACTGGCGGGCGAGATCGTGCGCGCGATTGACCCCCACACTGAGGCCGATCCTGTCGCGCTCTTATCTCAGCTACTTGTCGGATTCGGGAACGTTGTTGGCCGCGGTCCGCACTTCATGGTTGAGGCAGATCGGCACAGCACGAATCTCTACCTCGCGCTGGTTGGCGAGACATCCAAGGGCCGCAAGGGCACATCCCTCGGGCACGTGAAACGCCTGGTGGCCCCGGTTGATCCCGCGTGGGCACACAGCCGCGTGAGTTCCGGACTTTCGTCGGGCGAAGGAATCGTTTGGAATGTCCGCGACGCATCTGAGAGCGCCGCGCCCGCAGCGGACAGGAGCGGGCGCCGAAACGGAGCCAACTCTGCACCCGATCCTGGCGTCGCCGACAAGCGCCTCCTAGTGGTCGAGTCTGAACTCGCCTCGACTCTGAAGATCATGAGTCGAGCCGGCAACACCCTGTCTCCAACCCTCCGGCAGGCGTGGGACAGCGGCGAACTTCGGACCCTTAGCAAGAACTCGCCGGCAATAGCCACTGATGCGCACATCTCACTCATCGGGCACGTCACGCGCGATGAGCTGCGCCGGGAGCTAACCCAGACCGAGCTGGGCAACGGGTTCGCCAACAGGTTCCTCTGGGTGTGCGTCAGGCGCTCGAAGTCCTTGCCAGAAGGTGGCAGGATTTCTGAGGTCGATCTCGCGCCTCTGGTGCGATCGCTCCGCGAGGCGACCGACTTCGCACGAGGCGTGGGGCTTCTCGAGCGCGACGATGGTGCGAGGGCTTACTGGGCAGAAGTCTATGAACACCTGTCGGAGTCGCGCCCCGGATTGCTCGGCTCCGTGACTTCAAGGGCAGAAGCCCAGGTCATGCGCCTCGCATGCATCTACGCCCTCCTGGATCGCTCTTCACGCATCAATCGGATTCACCTCGAGGCTGCGCTCGCGTTCTGGACCTACTGCGAAGCGTCGTGTCGACACATCTTCGGATCCGGCCTCGGAAACAAGCTTGCGGACATCGTGCTTCGCTACCTGCGGGCCGAGAACGGGGGAACGACCCGAACGAATATCGGCGCCCTTTTCTCGCGGCATGCGAACCGAGGAGAGCTTGATCATGCATTGGATCTGCTAGCTCGCAATGGCCTAGCCACCTGCCATGCCGAGACGACTCGTGGTCGACCAGCGGAACGTTGGTTCGCGTGCGGAGGGGTAGACCATGCGAGATAAGCGAGCAAAGCGAGAAATCTTGATTCTGCTGGAGCCCGAAGGGCGGGGCACGCCTGGGGATTTCTCGCATTTCTCGCTTTTCTCGCTTTTCTCGCAGGCCTCGGCCCGCCCGTGGTCCTCTGGTCGCCGCCCGGGCCTGAGTGTCGCGGACGACGACTGGGTGAGCTCGTGAACGGCCCTCTGAGTGACCAAATCATTGCGCCAGCGGGACGTGTGGCGAGGCATGTTCACGGGCGGCTGCTGACGCTCCCGGAAGTGGCGTCGTACCTGTCGGTTTCCCCTCGCACGGTTCGGCGCATGGTCGCATCGAGCCAGCTGCCTTGTGTCCGCATCGGCTCGCAGCTTAGGTTTGAGCCAGCCGACGTTCTTCGATTCGTGGCGGCACGAAAGGAGTAAGCGTGCCGAAACTCCCGAAGAACATGATCCGCCGCAAGGATCGGCCGGGGTACTGGTTCCGAGGTGCGGTTGACGGCGTCGTCCGTCAGATGAGCCTCGGCACCAACTACAACGCAGCCCTGCGGCGGTTGCGCTCTTTGAAATCTGACGGACCCCCGCGGAATGGAGTAACGCTCGCTGAGGCCGCCAAACGGTGGCTCGAGGTGTATGTCCCGACAGCACGCGGTGAGAAGAGCGCAAAGCTCGCCGCGCAGCGGGTGCGGGACTACATCTCACCTCTGTTGGGCGATTTTCTGGTGCAGCGCCTCACGGGCGATCAGATTCGAACATTTCGTCTTCGGCTCGGGTCGGGGCACCTTTCAATTCAGAGCGTGAAGCACGTGCTCTCGGATCTGAGATGCATCCTGAGCTGGTGCGAAGGTTCTGGACTGACCGACCGCTCGCCGTTCCCCACTCGAGTCATGCCGAGGATTCAAGAGCGGCCACCCGATCGCTTGACCGATGAAGAAGTGGAGGTGCTGGTCAGCCTGCCTGATCCCCATGGATTCATTTGCCGTCTGGGGCTCGGCACCGGGCTTAGGTGGGGCGAGCTCGTGCGGGCCCAATCCACCGATCTACAAAGCGGCATGCTCATGATTCACCAGACGAAGAGCGGAAAGATTCGCCGAGTTCCGCTCTCTCATGCGCTCCAGGACGAGCTGAGATTTCGAGTCGGGAGGCTGGTGCCGGTTCTCAATTCGCAAGTGTTCACCATGCAGGTGCGAAGGCGGAGCGGCATCGAGAAGTTCCACCCGCATCAGATGCGGCACACGTTCGCTTGCCGTTGGGTGGAGGCCGGCGGTTCGCCCGCCGCGCTTCAGGAAATCCTGGGGCACTCCTCCATCGTCACGACTCAACGCTACGCGCGGCTCGGAGAGGCGCACGTGCGCGCTGAAGCGGAGCGACTGGAGGGACGGCTGTCACCCAACTCGTCACCCGCGCGGGATCCGTCAAGTTGCAGCGGATGATCTAAGCTGCTAGAAACCATCGCCTTGGAGAGGTGGCCGAGTGGCTGAAGGTGGCGGTCTCGAAAACCGTGCAAGTGTGTTTTCGCACTCAACAGGGCCCGCGAACCGAGCTCCGCCTACACCAGCGAAATAGAAGAAGCCCCAGCGAGTTGCTACCGCTGGGGCTTCTTTGTTTGTCGTGGTCCCGCGTGCCCGCAAATGGACGCGTTAGCCCACTGAGGTGGTCACAGTCTGGTCACACCCTGGGCCGCATGCCGCGTGACTATCCCCCAATCAGCACCATCTTCTTGCGATCGCGGAACGGGCCGGCCTCGATGCGGTAGAAGTAGACGCCTGGGCCCGCGGAACGACCGTTCTCGGCGGTGTGGTCCCATTCGAGCGAATGGGCGCCGGCCGGGAAGTAGTGCGACGCGAGTGTGCGGATTCGCCGCCCCTGGGCATCGAAGAGATCGAGCTTCACCATCTCGCCCACCGGAAGCTGGAATCGGATCGTGGTCCGCTGCGAAAACGGGTTTGGCCGGTTTTGCTCCAGTGCGAAGGTCAGTGGGACCGCATCCGCAGTCTGCTGCGAGTGAAGAGCGGTTGCTCCGGATGCCGCGGGGATCGAGGCATCAAGCGCTAGGAAGTAGTCCCGACTCAGTCCAGAAGCGCTGGGCAGCACCGCGAAGCTCAGCTGGAGCGTGTCGGCCCCCGCCATCGCAGTCGTAAGCGAATCGGCGCCGAGTAGCGCCTGCTTCTGGTCGGGCGTCGCAGTCATGGCCGCACCTCCCAAGCCGGCCGATTGCACCTGTGCCGGAGTGGCGGCTGGAACGAGTCGCCCGATGAAGCTCGCCGTCTGATCCGTGAGGAACATGAGCCGAAGCGGGCCGGCGGGAAGTCCCGGGATCGCCAGCTCCGAATCATCGCGACGCGGATGGACGTGAGCCACGACCTGCCACGCGCCGCCCGCTCCCTGGGCCTCGACCAGCACGCCCGAAGAGTCGGCGGCACCGCCGATTGTGCCCGAGCCCGCCTCGAGGATCATCGTGACGGGACCTGCCGTGCCCCCGAGATTGACGTCCACCGTCGTGCCGGCCGCCGCCGTGTACGTGGATCCCGAGGCGAGAAGAGCCGCAACGTCGGTGCTGTCGGATGCCCGCGCACTGCTCGCGGGACTGCGTGTGCCGAGCGCCACGCTGTCGCCCGCCCAATAGGCGCTCATGGTGGGATCATGGTCGCACACTAGCAGCCGCGCGCGGTCGAGCGCGAAGCGCCTCGTGCCCTGAGTCCTCAGCCGCACCTGATACGAGCCGGTTGCCGAAGTCGGCGGCTGGGTGAGGTGCAGAACGTCGGTGCCCTCGCCGCCCGCGCTTAGGCCGTCGAGCACGGAGTTCTCCGTGAACTGACTCTGCCCCCCGAGCTGCGTGCTGGAGAACGATGAAGCTCGCCCGGCACTGAAACCCCCGCCTCCCCCGCCGGAGCCACCCGACATGCCGCCGCAGTCGGAGTAATGATACGGGGTGACCACATTCACCTCATTGCTGAGGGCCGACCAATTGTTGTTGTCGTCCATCGTTTTCATGCGGAAGTAATAGCCCTGGTTGACGATCAACTGGTCCACAGTCATGCCGTCTACGGTGTTCGGCGTTATGGGCGCGGCTGGTGTCGGGTGTACCGGCGTCGCGCTCGCCCAGTTGGCATCGGTGATGTGTGAATAGGAGCGGCGAATGTCGTACTCGACCGGGCCGCCCGAGCCCGAGACCGATCCGTCATCCCACGGCACGGTCCAGGAGAGCTCTGCGGTATGCGGCCCGTCGGCGCATGCAGACAGATCAACGATAGCCCCGGGAGCGGTGACGTCGCTGCTATCCCGGCCTCTCAAGCGATCCAGCTTGAGCCAAGTGGCCACCGACGGCACGCCGGTCGAGTCCACCATGAACAGCAGGTAGTCGCCGGGCGGGGCGTAGGTGCTGTCACCAGGTGCGCTGACGAGCAATCTCGAGGGGCTAGTCGCGCGCGTGAAGGTGAGCGTCACGTAGCGCTGGTCCATATCGGTTCCGTGGGTGCTCGCGCCCGGCTTGATCAGGCAGACGCTTTGAATGGTCGCCGAACTGGACGTGCTGATGGTGAAGACGCGGTTCCAGGCAACGTGGGCGATGGGCGGCGACGTGACTGTGGGCCTGGTCGCGAGGTTGCCGTTCTGATCGAACAGGTAAGGCGGGCAATAGATGTCGCCCAGGAACGAGCTGCTGTCGGACACACCAGAAGCCAGTCGGGTCTGGAAATCGTTTCCGCCAGCGCAAAGAACGCGCGCGTCGGGCAGAAGGAGTGCTGAAGAGTGGTACCCGCGAGGAACGCCGGAGGCTGCGAGCGAGTCCGTGCGAGTCGAATCCCCGCCCGACCATGCGCCCGCCCCGCCGTTGGCATTTGGATCCCACATCTCCGGTCTTCTGGCGGGATCCAGGTTCACATTGTGGTTATCGATGCGCGTGCCGCCGGTGACGAGCACCTTGCCGTTGGGGAGAAGCGTCAGATTGGCGTTGAAGCGACCCTTGAACATGTTCCCTGATGTTTGCCAGGAGGGACTGCCGCTCGTGAAGTCGATGACTTTCGTGGTCGTGTCGGCCGTCGCCCCGGGGTCGCTATTGGAGAAATATCCACAAGAGAGCACCTTGCCGGGCCTGTACATTGATGCAGTGGCGCAGTAGAGGCCGTTCGTGGGATACGTCGTCGAGCTCCAAGTTCCACTCGAGGGGTCAAAGACCATGGACGTTTCAGCAGGCCCGGCGAAGAAGGCTTTACCGGTCCCGGGCAGGACGAACGTCAGAGGGAATAGCTGCTCGAGCAGCGTGGCGTTCGAGTAAGGCGTCCACGTGTTCGATGAGACTGAGTACGCTTCCGGCACGCGGTTTCTTGTTGGGTAGTCGAGGTACGCTTTCTGCCCGCTGAAGTGCGCGAGGCGAGCGGCGAAAGGCTGCCAGGTGGGCGAGGCGATCGACGGGTCGATCGCGGCGACCCACATCGTGTCGTTGGCGACGGAAGCATCGCCCCCACTCAGGTAGAGACGCTCGGTGCCATTCTCGAACGCGCCCGATGCCCAGGCGCGGGGGAGGGGGGCACCGGAGGCACCAGCTGTAACAGGAACCTGCATCCAGCTCACACTGCTATCGGGCAGCAACAACAGCCGCCAGACGTCGTTAAGTGGGGTGGACCCTTGTCCCCGGCCGCCGAACACGACGACGGACTTCACATTCGTGTAGTTTTGGCCGCCGACGGTGAAGTTCTTGGCTTCCGCTACGTCGCTGACCATGTGACCGTAACGCGGCCCCGGTGTGCTCGCAGTATTCACAGTGACCGGCTTCCACGTCGCCAGCGTTGGTGAGTTCGGGTCGAATTGCAGAGCCCAGACACCGCTATCCTGCGGCCCTTGGGTCGTATCGCTGACACCGCCAAAGACCAGCATGCGGTCGCGATCCCGGTCGTAGATGGCCATGTGCCCGAATCGCGCTGCCGGAGCCGAACCTCTCGTATTCACCTGGTCCCAGTGCCATGTAAGCGGAGTGCCGTATCGATGATATGACCACACGTCGCTGGCCACGTACTCGGGGCCATTTTGGTTCTGTGCGATCCCCCCGTATACCACCATCGTGTCATCGTGCATGATGGCGCTGTGATAGGAGCGCTGGTCGGGGCCCGAGCTCGGCGTCACATCCTCCCAACGGTAATGGTAATCGGGGCCTACCGTGTAGTCATCGCGATAGAGCCACTTGACGTCGTGGAGCAGCTTGCCTTTGGCGTCGCGTCCGCCGTAGACCACCATTCGCAAGCCGAAGTCAGGCACGGGCACGGCCGTGTGTCCGAGGCGAGGTGTTGGCCAATGTGATGGGTCCGGCGACGGAGGAACCAACGAAGAGCCGACGATTCCCGTTCCGGCAGCCCCGTATCGGCCGACGGATGAGTCCGAGGGCGAACCCTCTCCGTTCTTGAGCCCTCCGAAGAAATCGAACTGCGGGTACTTTTGCCCAGAGGTCGCGAGGATGGTTCCATCGGACATCACTGTGCCCGTCGGGTACCAACGCCGATCTGCCATGGAGCTCTCCGGCGTCCAGGTTCCGAAGGCCAGGCCGGCTCCGGGAGTGAAAATGTTGGCGTTCTGCGTTCCGTTTTCGGTGCCGGGCTCGGTGCCGCCGATCACCAGCAGGCGGCTGTCGGGCAACTGAACGAAGCCGGCGCAGAAGATGTTGCTGGTCGGGGCGACTAAGCCGTCTATCGATTTGAGGTAGCTCGTGTCCGGGTACGACGAGCAATCGTAGTTTGAGTTCCCGGCCCTCCAGCCCCACTGCCCACCCTCGAACGCGGGAGTGTCCTCCGACCACCAAAGAATTCGGCTGTGATATGGGTGGCCGTCGCCGGGGAGAAGAACCATCTGCACCGCGGTGTTGCCCCAGTTGCTGCTGGGAGTCCAGCGCCCTCCGCTGGCGGCGAGCGCCTCGGTTGCGAAGAGCGCGAGCCATGTGGTTGCTGCCAAGGTGAGGCGAACAAATCGCCTCTGCATGCGGGAAGCGGATCCCGAGTGGCCGAGGGTATTCATGACGGGCCTCGCTGAGGGTGGGAGGCGCGCCGCACCATCGGTGCGATCGTTCGCGAAGTCTACCTTTCGGCGCTAAGGTTTACTCTGGCGCGCCTCCCCCATGTTATGTCAAGATAATTGTTGATCCAGGCGCGCGAGTATCCACGCCATCGCGTCCCAAGGCGGCGACCCATGTCCGCATCCCGCACAACTCTTGCCATCATCGCTGTGGCTACCTCGGCTTTCTTGCCCCGTTTCGCGGTCGCGCAAGCCACATGGGCACCCGGGGTGATCGCGCCTCCGGCAGTGAGCGACCCTCACGAAATGTGCCCCGATGCCGAGGGGGGCGTGTACATCGGCTGGACGGACGAGCGCAACATCTCGGTGACGCTCTCGGATGTATTCGCGACGCGGATCACCGCCGCCGGAACCGTGGCCGCGGGTTTCCCAGCGACCGGCTTCGGCGTGTGCGTCTTTCCCAACTATCAGAATTTCTGCTCGATTGTCCCCGATGCCCAGGGCGGCGCGCTCCTCTACTGGCTCGACGGAAGAAATGTACAGACAGACCCCGCGGGGTTCCGCCTTTATGCCTCTCGGATCACCGCCTCAGGCGAAGTCGCACCGGGCTGGACAGTGAATGGCGTGGACGTCAGCGGCCCCTTGATCGGCGATGAGATCTGCCCGGCGCCGGTGGCGGACGGCGATGGCGGCGGGTACTTCTTCTGGGACAACTACTACACAACCGGAAACTCGGACGTGTATTGCCTGCACCTGACCGCTACCGGGGTGCCGGCGCCCGGGTGGCCCGCGGGCGGGCTGCCGATCGCGACGGGCACTGGGGTCGACAATCAGTATGCCGACGGGGCGGTGTCAGACGGGAAGGGAGGTGTCATCCTGGTGTGGGGGGACCAACGGCTGGATGCGCCCGGAGGGTACGCCCAACGCGTGATGCCTGACGGGACTTTCGGCCTGGGGTGGCCGGCGAGCGGCGTCCATTTCGCGCCGGATGGCGCGTTCGATGTGGTTTCGGACGGCGCAGGCGGGTTTTACGCGTCGCTAGGTCTGGAGATCCTCACCGGACCGAACGCGGGATTCCTATCCACGTCCTCGATCATTCGTGTCACGGGATCGGGCCAGATCGCACTGGGATGGACCTTCGGTGGGAACGTGGTGTGCGACACAACCGATGTCCGCACGGCGCCACAACTGGCGGGCGATGGCGAAGGGGGCGTGCTGGCTCAGTGGGACGACTATCGGAACGGGAACTACGCGAGCACGTTCGCTGTGCGGATGGGGCCGGATGGGACCTTTATGCCCGGCTGGATCAAGAACGGGTTGCGGGTCTCGACGCTCGAAACACAGCAGAACTCGCGAGCGATCACCGGCGATGGGATGGGAGGGATATACTCGGCGTTCGAATCGCAGAGCTCTTCGGCCAACCTTGTCGGCGTGCAGCACCTGGCGGCCGATGGCAGTCCGGCCCCGGGCTGGAGCCTGCAAGGGACCCTGCCGACCATGGCCTTCGATCAGTTCTCCCCCACGCTGGCACCGGATGGCACGGGCGGGGCGTACGTAGCGTGGGACGACGACGCCCAGAACACGGTGGATCTGCAGCACTACCTAGGAGGGGGCGTGGTGGCGACGCTGCTGTCGCTGGTCTCGGCGGATGCGAGCCCGCGCGCGGTCACGCTCACCTGGGCGAGCCCGAGCGCCCTGACGCTCACGGCCACGGTCGAGCGCCGCACAGAATCGAGCGCTTGGCAGGCGATCGGGGCTCCGAGCGTGCTTGGGACTCAGCAGCTGCGCTATGAAGATCGCAGCGTGACGGCGGGGGCGCGCTACGACTACCGGCTCGTATACTTCGAAGGCACTTCGAAGCAGTACTCGTCCGAGACTTGGGTGGACGTGCCGCAGGCGGCGGTGTTCGCGCTCGAAGGCGCGCGGCCCAATCCAGCTGTCGATCACATGAGCGCGGCGTTCTCGCTCGACAGCGACGCTCCCGCGTCGCTCACGCTGCTGGATGTGATGGGGCGGGAAGTATCCAGGCACGAGGTGGGCGCACTCGGCGCTGGCCCGCACACGGTGTCGATGGATGTGGGCGTGCACACGCCGCCGGGGCTCTACTGGATCCGGCTCACGCAGGGAGCTAGATCGCTGCTCGCACGAGCGGTCGTGATTCGCTGAAACAAATCGCCAAGCCGAAAGGCGCTCGCCTCGCGCTGGTAGTGCACAAACGCGCTCGAGGCCTTGCCCCGTGCCCACGCGTTCGCCATGGGCTGCTGCACCCGCCGCTATCTCGTCCCGGAAACGTTCCTTTGGCGTTGTGCGGCAATCGGGAGGCTTAGTGGTCGAGAGTCCGACAAGCGCTAGAGGCGCCCAGCCCATGGACTTTCGAGGAATCGTTGTGTTCGTGTGGACCCCGAACTAGGCTCCAGAGGCCTCTTCGCTGTGAAGAGTTGAGTTGACCGCAGGCAGAGGACCACAAGTGACCCAACCGATCTTGCCGCTACGCGACATGGAGACCCGGCATGCGGGCCTCACAGCGGCGATTGCTACGGGAAATCTTGAAGCGGCAACGGTATGTCTCGACAGGCATCACGCCCCACCGACGGTCTTTCTGCTGGACAACGGTTCTCCGCTCGAGGTCAATGTCGAGTGGACGCCTGCCGACCAGCGGTGTCGTGATGCCTGGAACAATGTCACGGACACGACTGAGGCCGGCGCATACGCCTGCGCGCTCGCAGCCACTGAGCTTGTGGAGGGACTAGTCGCTGTGAGACGCGCCGAAACGGGGACTGGAGCCGACTACTACGTGGCGCCACCAGGGACCGACAGGACTGACTTCGAAAATTGCCTTCGCTTGGAAGTCTCGGGAACGCAGGCGCCGGACCCATTGAGTTTGGTCAGGCGTCTCAATCGAAAGTTGGCTCAGGCTGAGGACGGAAAGAGCAATCTCCCGGCAATGGCTGCCGTTGTTGGGTTTGCCTGTAGACAGATTCTGATGAGGCGGGTCCCGTGACTTGGTCTGAGTGGCACGACAAGAGCGAACAACTCGCGGCGGCAGCCGAATTGGCTCGGAGGCAAGGCGAGAGTACGCGAGCTACTGAGCTCTACTCCGAGGCTGCCGAAGCTGAGGAGAAGGCTCTCGATCAGGTGGAGCCCTCCAAGCTCCGCACGTTTGGAATCACTGCGGTGAGCACCGTCGCGCTCCACTACAAAGCTGGATCCTTGCAGCGTGCCGAAAGACTGGCCTACCGGTACCTATCTCTTGATCAACTGCAGGACTTCGCTAGTGCTCAACTTCAGGAGTTGATTGGGAGCATTCAGCTGGAAAAAGTGCGCGCGGGCTCGGCGATCAGATTCGGGGGAACTGGAGTCCTTGTCTCAGTCCAAGGGGGCGAGGTCGTACGTGGGGGCGCACCGCTCGACCTAATTCTCACGAAGGTTCAAGAGGTGCGCGCAATCGTCTATCGGACGGCGGAAATGCTATTGCACATTCCGCACCGGCGGAGGGGGCAGCCAAGCGACCAAGTCCTACAGGTTTGTCGTCCTTGGCTCTTTCAGGCCCCCGCCGGAAGTTATCAATTTGCGGTACGAGTCGAACAGCCAAGCCAGACGGAGCTCTTCCCCGGTCGGGAGCTAGACGCAGGCTCGGTTTCAAGAGAGATGCTGCGGATACTCCGTGCCACGAGTGAAGACCCCGAGGGGGAACTTCCATCGCTCGTCCCCGACCCGGACTACAGAAGTACCTTCCTGAGACTCGCGCGTGGACTCGCGCCAAAAGGTGAAAGCTATAGCAGGGTGGAAATCAGAGGCGGAACGGAGGCCGAGGAGAAACCGGTGGTCTTTGTTACAGAGTCTCGCGACCACATCAATGAGACGATTCGCCTATCCAGACGCGAGCCACCTGGCAAAGAACGCAGAGAGGAGGTTCTCAACGGAATTCTGCGGAACCTCAGCCTCGACAGAGACTGGATCGAAATCGCACTTGGCCCCTCGGATTCCGATAGGCGTGTGAAGGTCTACGAGGCAGGGGATATAGTCGATGACGTGATAGGACCGATGGTGAATCGGCGTGTCATTGTGCACACACTCGTGGGTGCTTTCGGACGATATTCACTGCGGGACATTGAACCCGCCTAGTGGGCCGCCCACGGCCTGCTCATACGAATGGTGCTTCACCACCGCTCGACGGTCGCACGAGGCTTCGCATTGCTGAAAGGCCGTCGCGCAGTGGCCTCACGAAACCGTAGGGTCGCAAGCCTCACCGCGACTGACCTTTGGTGGATGGCACGCTTCCGCTGCTTCTCCCGGGTCCGGTGTCATCGACGGCAGAGATTCCGGTGCCGTGGAGTAATTCCCACAGCCCCGTCGGGGTGCTGACCGCAACGGATCGTGCGCCCGCCTCGAACCCCTCGACGACGAAGAGATGCGTCAAAGCCCGATGTCTCTTCCGCCAATCCTTCGGACGCGCCTTGGCCTCGGTGCCGTACTGGCGCCGGGCGCTCCTCTCGATCAACTTCTCGTATTCCTCAGACAGCCGCGCCACCAGCTGACTCGGGCGAGAGCCCGCGGCCTCTCTCCAGCGTCGATCGTATTCGCGCGACTCCACACCGCGGCCGAGCAGTAGCTCCAGCAGTCCGAAGGTCATACGCTCCCGGTCCTTCACGGGCACCTTGCGTTGGGCGAGCAGCTCCTCGATCAACGCCGCGGCTGCCCATGCTGCTCTTGTGTCCGGTGGCCGGCCTGTGATCTCGACGGCCTCACTCTCGGGGCCGGCCTTCCATTGAGCGTCCACCGCCTGCTTGATTCCAGGCGCCAGGGCCTTCACCACGACGTCAGCCAGCTGCGGCCGCATCCCGCCCGGCGAGTGCACGAGCCAGGTGCGCAGCTCCTCCATCACGGTCTCAGGGTCTGTCCGGTATACCTGGAACTGGACCCCGCAGACCAGCACGACGAATAGCACCAGCTCGGGCTCGACCTTGGCCTTCGCCAGTGCGTCCAGCCACGTCCCGAGCGCCTGCGGGTTCACCGCGGGAAAGCAGCCGCGCACCCCTTCCTGAAGGGTCGTCCAGTGCGACGGTGTGGTCCCGCGGTGCACGCGCGCACCCTGCGGCCGCTTCGATGACCTTGCTTTGGTCGCCATGACGTGGCTCCGACAAAAGGGTGGGCCTGCGTAGCCTTTCTCCGCGAATCAATCGACGCGATCGAACTTAAAACGTCTGATTAGGTGCGTCCAGGCGGCAGCTCGTACAACGCGCGGAGGGAGAAATGATCAGAGACAATCAACACCGGGACCAAGCCCCTGCTCTCGCGGACAAAGCCGGCGGATCGCTGTGTGGTGCGGCCGGCAGGCGGTCACGGAGAAATAACCGGGTGATGGTTGTGCAGGAGCTAGTGCCTGTGAGCCTCCCGGTGACGTGCGTCGTGCGGCAATTGAAATCAATTCGAAAGAATGGTCCGGATAGTTCGCCGAAATCAGGAAATCAATTTCATGAGTGACAAGAAACAGATTCTGGAATTCATCGAAAAGCGCACACGTGATGGGCGGACGGTCTCCTACCTGACGCTGGTGAGCCAGTGCGGCCTCACTGCCGAGACCGCCTGCGATTATTTGAAGCGCCTGTGGCGTGAGCGGCTGATCGAGTGCGCCGACCGGCCGCCGCGATTCCATTTTCGCTTGGGTCAGGGAGAGAGCATCCGCGATCTGCGATTCGAGCTGAGCGAGCGGGGCCAGGATCGGCTCCGGTGGCAGCGTCAGCGCGAACGGGAGGAGAAGGATCTGTTCCCGTGACCCGCTCCAACGCGATGGGCGGGCCGCAAGGGACTGGTCGACCCCGGCTGCTCAGGATCCGCGAGGCGGCGAGCCTGCTGGGCGTGAGCGAGAAGACGGTCCGGCGCCTGATCTCCTCGCGGCAGCTGCCGTGCGTGCGTATCCAGCGTCTGCTACGGTTGCACGAGGCGGACCTAGTTCGGTTCGTTGAGGCTCGGAAGGAATAAGCCGATGCCGAAACTGCCGAAAAACATGGTCCGGCGGGGGAAGGTTTTCTACCTCCGCCAGGTGATCAACGGCCGCCTCATGCGCGTCTCCCTCGGGACGGACTACGAGGAAGCGCGCCGGCGGCTGCGCTCTTTGAAAACCAGCGGTGTTCCCGAAACCACTCTCACGGTCGCACAGGCCGCGGAGCGGTGGCTCGAGAGTCACGTCGCAACGAACCGCAGGGAAGAGGATCGCCCCTTGGCCGCGCAGCGCGTTCGCGACTATCTGGTGCCGCACTTGGGGCACCTGCTGCTTCACCGGCTGACGCGCGAGCAGATCCGCTCGTACCGGCTGTGGTTGGATGAGACGGGCCTATCGGCTCAATCCGTGCGGCACCTGCTTTCGGATCTACGGTGCATGCTGAATTGGTGCGCCGATGCGGGGTTGATCTCCGCGTCATCGTTTCCTCGGCGGATTCTGCCGAAGATCCAGGAGCGGCCGCCGGACCGGCTGACGGACGACGAGCTGGCCGCGGTGTGCGACCTCGAAGACCCCTACGGCTTCATCTGCCGGTTGCTGGCTTCCACCGGACTCCGGTGGGGTGAAGCCGTCCGCGCGCAGGCTTCGGACATCCAGTGCGGCGTGCTCGTCGTTCACCAGACCAAATCAGGCAAGGTGCGCCGCGTGCCGCTGCCCGACGAACTTCAGGCGGAGCTGCGCGGTCGAGTCGGCCGACTCGTTCCGCTCATCAACGCCCAGGGGTTCGCTGATCGGGTCCGATCCCGGACCGGGCTGGCTGGGTTTCATGCCCACCAGCTCCGGCACACGTTCGCCTGCCGCTGGCTCGAAGCCGGCGGGTCACTGGCGGCGCTGCAGGAGATCCTGGGGCACGCCTCGATCGTCACCACGCAGCGCTACGGCCGTCTCGGTGAGGCTCATGTTCAGGCCGAGGCTTCACGGATTCAGGGACGACTGGTCACACCAGTGGTCACAGGCCGCTTGCACCGAACGCGTAACCTCGTGTAAACACGACCTCGGAGAGGTGGCCGAGTGGCTGAAGGTGGCGGTCTCGAAAATATCTGAGTGATAACCAGCCCGGCACCCGCGGAACACGCTTCGCGGCATTCAACTACAGGCAGCCCCATGAGGCTAGCGCCTCATGGGGCTGCTCGTTTTGAGCGGACACGATGGGACGCAATGCCTCTTGAGAGGACTTTGAAGGGGTAGCCAAGGGGTAGCCAAATCTCTCGATCAGGCTGCGTACTGCGCGCTCGAGTTGGAACGGACATAGCGAGCGTCTCGATGCCGGCAGGCGTGGCATATGGAAAGAAACTCTTGCTTAGGCAACTATCCGCGGGATAGCTTGCCCGCTAGGGGCTTCGTCCGACCGCGAGAATCCGCACCCGCCCGCTGTCCGTTGGCCATGCGTTGCCCGGCTCAGCGCACCTGGCTCGCAAAGTCTATCGCGCATCCTTGAGGCACCTTCGAGCATGCGCAGAGGTACAGAGAATGCGCCTCAATTTGATTTTCGCTGTTTCGGCTGCGCTCATGATTGCCCCCCCGCGAACCGCCGGCGCCGCTGACACAGTACCTCTCAGCCAAGTGATCGCAGAGGTACAGAACGCGCTAAATCGCTATCAAGTCGAACGTGGGCAAGGGCCAGACGCGCTTCCGCCCCTCGTCAGCGCTGAGTTTGATTTCAAAACAACGACGTCAACCACATTCGGTGCCGCCGTATCGCTGCTGATCTTCAAGTTTGGCACCTCTCACGAGAACGATGCCATCAATGAAGTCACTTACACCTATAGCGTGCCAAAACCGGAGGAAGTAATAGACATGCTTGGCCCGGCGCCGCTTCCGACGCTAGCGAGCCAACTTGTGGAAACCATCGAGGCGGCGGCGCGATCTGTTCAGGGATCAGCGACCATGGGAACCCTGAAGTTCAGCCAACTCGCTGTTAATTTGCAGTACGGCGTCAAAGTCGATGCAAGCGGCTCGGCAGCTCCCATAATTTCGTTTGTCACTGTCGGCCTCTCAGGAGACAAGAACCGCAATACGGTTCAGTCGGTCAAGCTTGTGTTTGCAGATAAGTGATCGTTGCCGGCTGTGGGGGGCAATGATCGAGATTGAACAGTGGTTTCCTGATTCGAATCGAACGCGCGGAGATAGATTTCGCGCAGAGACTCCTTAAGTCGCTGGAACACACGCCAATCGAAAGCCGCCGTGGAGGATGCGATCCGCGGCGGCTTCGAGTTTCTCCGGTCAGGGGAGGACGGGAGGGGACACGTTAGGACTTGAAGGAGGTAGCCAATTAGGTAGCCAAGCGCGGCCCGGGGAGTTGAGCGCCACGTTGCCAGCGACGGAGTCCGCGCGACGCTCCCCAGTCTTCCAGCCCATGGCGCGAAGTTCCATCGCCATCTTGCCTTGCGTGATGGCTCACCACCCCTCCTGTTTCTGGACTATCCTTCCTCGTCCGCCGCATGCTGGGGATCGCACCCGCTCCCCCGTGCGTGCGATGCCTCAGAGGAGCCGCCATCATGAACAGGCCCCGGTGTCTTTCTGAAGTGGCAGTGCTTTTTTGCCCCCTGATTGCGTGGATTCTGGTATCAGCCACACCCGCACGGTCGGACGACGAGCACTCAGTCGATGCGATCATTGCCGCCCTGAATTCTCCGATCTCTGCCCAGGCTGCCGCTCAAGCACAAGAAATGGACGACAAACTCTTGTCGGCGGGCCAGGCCCAGGACAGGGAGGTGTTCCTCGTTACTGACGAAAGCGCGGAAGAGGTCACTCGCTTGGCGGAGACGTTGCTTCAGGCTGTGGGGGAAGATCCCAGCCGCTGGGTCGTGAGGGTGCTGGATACCACACCCAAGACGGTCAACGCCTTCGTGTTTGGGGGGCGATACGTCTACGTCTACACCGGGCTGCTCGAGCAGAAGCCGAGTGTTGACGAGTTGGCGTTTATTCTGTCGCATGAGCTCGGGCACTCACTGCTCAAACATGGCGAACGAAAGGCAAATGACACCTCAACCGGTCTTGCGAACCTCGCCGGACTTGCCGCACTACTTTCGCACAAGAATAAGGACGTGTTCTCGAACCTCTCCGCCGGCATCTCGAGCTCTTACAGCCGCCTTGACGAGGAGGAAGCTGACGCCCTCGGAGCATGCATCGCTCGTCATGCGGGCTACGATCCGATGCGCGGAGTAGACTTTTTCACTCGAATGGTTCGAGCTCGAGAGGCAAGCCAACAGAAGCGTGATCAAGTCCTCGCTCAGGCGAAAGCAGACTACGACCAGAGTCTTGCCAACTGCACCTACAACAAGCAACTCTTCAATAGCTCAGCTTCCTATCAGACGCAGGAGAACGCGGACAAAGTCAATGCATTGTGCGCTGACGCCGAGAACAAGCGCCTGCACTACAACGAGGTCGTAGACTGGTACAACGCGAACCAAGCTCAGGACCAGCGCAATCGCCTGTTTAGCGACCATCCTCAGAATCAGGCGCGAATCGCTACTCTTGCCGCGCTTACCGATTACCTGAGTGGGCGCCGCGATCTCGAATCCTTGTCAAAGTACCAGCAGACGTTTCGAGTCATCTCAGCCGTGCAGCAGGTGCGCTCTGGTCTCTTGAAGGCGGCGCCTGATATCACTCAGACGGTCGCTGCCGCTAAAGACACCGCGGCGGCACCGTCGAACGGCAAGACCTTGGAAGAGGAGCTCAGGCAGCTGAAGCGGGCACACGACCAGGGACTGATTACTGACGAAGAGTATGAGCGCAAGCGGCAGGAGATCTTGGCTCGCTACTGAAGCGTCGGCCCACGCGGACAGCGGCATCTCCATACGACCTGGCTTGGGCTTGTCGATCACGCAAGAGAGCACGTTCCAAACTGGCTCGGGCTCACGGCCTTCATGGAATGCTGGCGATGAAAGCGCTCGCCGACAGAACGATCCCGGACGGGAACCAGTTTCGACTCACCCCGTCGCGAGGTCAGCAAGATAACCGCGAAGGGCATTGAGGTTGATCCGTCAATTGAACAAGGCATCCGCGAACACCGACAAAGCTCCTCCAAATGCTCAGAGCGACAAGGGACGAGTCTGCTGGGGACCCAGGGCCAGTTCGAGAAGGCGTGGCCAGCGCCAAAACTCCCGCGCCGGACCTTCCGATCCAGCCGCCAGGTAAGACTTAGCCGAGCGGCTCGAGAAGCGGGGCTGCCCTTGAACAACGAGACTCCAGTCGAGAGCCGCGAATCCGACGTTCTCGACACCATTCCACGGGGCCTCGGCAAAGGGCAGACGTGGCCTTTTTTGGCTCTGTGCGGGGCTGTGCCGAAAGGGAATTGGTCCCCCACGCCGAGGGGGGCCATGGAATCAACGAGTCGTGGCCGATCGAAGCCAGCACATGGTCGATGAGAGGAGGTCTGAGATGCCACGTGGCAGACGAAATGTCGAGAATGAGCCGAGGGGGATCTGCGTTTGCGGTAGGCCCACGATTGCCATCGAGGACAGCGGTCAGACAAATCGGCGCATGGTCTGCTATCGCTGCCGTCTGCCGAGCATCGAGTGCAAGTGCGTTCACGTTGAGAAGCGATACTGCGAAAGGTGTGGCCAGGAGATTGGAGTTCAGGAACCTGGGGACGGTGTATTGTTTGTGCCAAGCCTTACCAAAGGGCACGTGTGCAAAGGGTGACCTTGGTCTTTCTGGTCGTTGGGCGCGGGGCGCCATGTCACGGATCTCAGCGCGAGCCGGCGCCTGCCGCCAGGGCTGTACCTGGTGCGGCTCGTGCAGGGTTCGAGTACGCGCACGGTCCGAGTCGTTGTGCTCAAGTAGCGGGCACGAGCCCGGGGCGGGCACCGCGCGACTGTCGGGATGTCCCTCGGCGACATGATCCAGTACTACGAGAGCCCAAAGAGAGGTGGTGCAGGAGCTCAGGAGACGTGCGTTTGAAGATCTGGCACATGGGATGTCTGGCGATCACGTTGCGAGAGATGTCCTGGTAAGACCGTTGGCAAGTGAGGATACGTCACCCCGATGCTCACAGTTGACGACATTAAGGAGATTGTGGAATCAGGCGGATGGAGCCGGCTCATAGGCCAGCGAGAGAGCGATTGCTTTGATTGCAAGAAGACGGGCTATGACCTCCGCGCTCCGGCGCAAAAGCAGGAACTCGTCAAGGATATATCCTCGTTCGCCAATGCAGACGGCGGCTTCGTTCTCTTGGGCGTTGAGACGAAGAAGAGCGCGAGCCATCCAGGCGACGAGGTAACTGGCCTTCGACCATTTCCTAGTGGTTTGCTTGATCCGGCCCAGTACCACAATGTGCTCGATGACTGGGTCATTCCCAAACTTGAGGGTGTTTCGGTGGAGTGGGTGGCGGAGGCGTCTGGCAGAACGCAAGGCTTTGGAATAATTCACATTCCAGCGCAGCCCGAACTCAGAAAACCATTCGTGATTTCCAAGGTCGTCCTAGAGTCTGGTCGCCGGCGAGACATGCTCGTTGGATACGCCCAACGGAATCGGGATACGAGCCAGCCTGCAACCGCGACGGAGGTCGCAAGGTGGATCAGCGACGGGCGCATATATCAGACACTTATTCAAACGCGCCTGGATGAGATCAGTGCGAAGCTCTCCGGACCTGCGAGCGCGTCCGCGGCTGCGGCCTCGCAGGCGCCGCCGGGTAACGAGCAGATCTGGGAGCGCATTCGCGCGTCCCTCGCGCCAACGGGGCTTATCAATCGCCCCCACTACGTGCTAGCAGCGTCCCCCGACATTGGAACGGAGGCCCGGACCCTTTTCGCCTCGGGCCCGGGGACGATCACGAGGGTCCTCGAGAATCCCCCAGTCCTGCGCCATTCAGGCTGGAGCCTCGAGACCCTCGACCGCGCTCGAATTATTGAGGGCCGCTTTCGGCAACTCACGAACGGTGATGACAAGGTGCTGCGCCTTTATCGTGACGGCACATTGGTTTTTGCCGCGGCTGCGGACGCCGAGTTCTTGGGTTGGGCAGATTCTGATGAAGAGTTCCGCGATAATCCACGGCTAAACTCCCTCGCATTGATCGAAGTTACCTATCTGTTTTGTCTGTGCTACGCAGAGGTATTGAAGGACCTCGCGAAAGCCCCACATTCTGTAGACCTGTGGTCGCTACTTGGTGGCCTTCGGCACACAGGTACCGCCCGCCCTGTGTTCCTCAACCCGCACCCCGTGGACGCGGTTCAGTTTCGGTTGAACCGAGACATTGGTGAGGCTCCGCTTGACTCCTTCTTCGACCATGTCAACGTCCGCGCAGAAGGCTTTGATGCAGAAGCCGCCGCCTACGAAGTGATCCGAGAACTGTATGTGTGGTTCGGGATCGAACCGTCGCTGATTCCCTATGTCCTAAGCGTGAATGGTGTGATGAAGGTCGATACCGAGGCCATAAGGCAGCGTGGCTAGGGTCGGGGCTGCCGCTCAACGGCCGCGACCGGCACCCCTCATGAGAGAAGAGCCGTGTCAGCTTTCCTAGCCTGGCTGAGAGCGAATTCCACGCTGACTGCGGCGGTCGCTGCATTCGCGTTCTTGCTAAATATCGTGCAGGCCGTCAATGGCTATCGCCGTCGTTTTGAACGCAAGAAGATAAACGTCAAGCTTCTTCATGTGCTGAATCTCGAGCGGGATAAGGACCGATTTGAGAAGAGCATCCGGCGACTGAATTTGCACGACGGTCAAAAGTGTGTGGCCATAACCGTTAAGTACAATGGACCGAACTCGAATGCCGTCGTCGCGGTGGGCTATCGGCTCGGAGATTCGGGCGTTCTAGGACGACACGCTCAAGAGCCACCTCGAGAATTGAGGGACGGCTACGCGGAGTCGTATCTCCTGCCTCACCAAGGCAATGAACCGGAGGTTGTCACTGAGGTAGTGGTTTACTTCAGGCACGGGCCGCTCGGCGTGAAGCCCTGCAATTGGCCGCGGAGATTTGAGCTGTGGCTATGGCGTCAGCGGCTAGGGCGCATGCTCCTGACGATGATCCACCAGCGCTCTTCGGAGACCCATGTTGCAGCAGAGAGAGATCCGCAGCCTCCCGCTGGCTCTGGTGATGACGAGCAGACTGAGTAGGTGCGCTTCCACCTGATCCTCATGGCGTCACCGACGGGTTCTTGCGGAGCTCTGCGAGGGCACCGAGAGCCTTGTCTGCGTCCAGACTTCCGCGTGCCAGACTGCACTGACACGAACCCCAGTGTTCCGTCATAGGCATTGAGCGCGCTCCGAGACGGGTGCCGCACAGGCCGCGTCGCGGCGCAGAGACCTAACCCTACAGAGTCAGGATGTCGCGCTTGGTGCGATCCGGCTGCCACAGGCTGGGGCGAGTGCGATGTAGCGGTGTTCCCGAACTACAAACCTTTGTGCTCCTGGAATCCGATGACCAGAAGGGATGATTTCCGGCCTTGGACCCGCCCGGTGCCGAAAGCCATGGATTCGATCCTGCCAAGGCGCCCTCGCGGCGCCCCGACGTACTTCTAGGCTCGAAAGCGCCGACGGCACGTCGGGCAGGACTTCGTTCACCGCGATAATGCCTTGATTCGCGTCTTTCTCATCGTTCGCCAACGCGACATGGATCTACTTTCGTTGAGTAGTCGTTGCGGCAAGAGCTGCAATGGATGCGGCATCGTGCCATTGGGAGAAGTACAGATTCTCTCTCGATTCAATCAGCGCGAGGCGGTTCAGACAGTCGACGTCCGCGGCTGCACACCGCACGTGTCCTGATCCCAAATCCCTCGCGCGGTAAACATCGCCATCATAGAGGATGACCGCCACATCCGGTGACAACGGCAACGCAATCTCCAGGCCGCGACAATCCGCGCCGAGCACACCCGCGTCGCGTATCCCCTCGCAGTAGTGATTGAACTTAGCAACCGGTGGTCGCTGGTAATGAACTTCACCTCTGGCGGTGCGTGCAGAACCAGAAGCTTCAGGTCTTCAAGCGCGTTGGCAATCTCGGGAAGCATGTCCATCAGAATTGCGCGCGCGCGCTGCTCCACCATGTCGAAGGTTGGCGGCGGCCGAGCGTCGAACGCCGCTGCGCCGAGTGCCTCGTACATTGTCTGCACCCGAGCGATAGCCGCCGTCGTGCGTTGGAGCTGAAGCGCAACAAATCCGACGACAGCCTGAGAGCTCGCCCGCCCGAATGTGACTGACTTGCCACTGCGAAACCTGGCGAGAACGGGCGCTACAGCGGATTCAAGGCGCGCGAATGCCCCTTCAACGTCGCGTGACGGACCATAAGAGTCGATGACGGTAGCATTGGTCCCGAAGGCTTGCGTCCTTTATGGGCTCAAGGTGCGGCAGATTGAATACATTGATCCTGCGAGGAGCACTCGCAAACGCCAGGCGGCTCGGCTTGCGGCGGCACCGGCAAGCCTGGATTCAATCGCCGAAAGGCCGCCTCAGCCCCAGGGTAACGGTGAATCGGAAATGGGGTGATCGCTGCCCAGCCCTGCTCCCTTCGGACCCTCCTCACCAGCACCCCTCTCTCGAATTCGCACGACAAGTCCGCCACGCCAGAGCCCGGGTCGGCGAGCAATAACTCGGCGAGCTAGGCAACGTCAGAACGTTTGGAATCTAGCCCGCAGAGCGTCGTATTCTTTGAGGATGTTGTTTGAAACCCTTTCACTGAGCTCGCCGAGCCGTTCAGGACCCTCGGCGGAACTGTCGTGCATCCAAATGCTCCAAGCCAGCCGGCGCGCTCTCCAGCCAGGCGCTGTGTCTTGCTCTCCACTCTCTTCCTGCTCTAACGTGGGGAATACGTGCTGCTCAAAGTGGTGAACTTCGGCAGGGTTGAGCCGGTATCGTCGAATCACGACCAGCCTGCACGCCTCAAGTTCGCTTGCGCCCGTGCCCCGGGCTTCGAAGTAAGATGTGAGCACCGAGCGTGGGGTGGCAGCCATTACCATGTGATTTGCGCTTACTCTCAGCAGCACGATTAGGAGGACCACCCCGGCTAGAATCCACAAGAAGATCATTCGCGACTCTCCCTCACGCGCCCTTCACCTTGAGTCTTTACTCGTCAAGGTTTGAGGCTGGGTCAACTTACCGTTTGGGCGGTCCGACTGCCAGCCGCAGGCACGACACTTGCCCACGGGTGACGATTGGGTGACACATCAGTGGCCGCGCCGGCCTCCGTTGGCCTCCTCTGCCCTCCGGGAAATGCGAAGCCCCCATGCCTTCAACTTCATGAGGGACATGCACGCCAACGTCTTCTGACTCGCAACGGCCGGATATGGGTTAGAAACTTTCGAGATCGCTCCATCTGGCCGCACGCCAGATCACAGGTCATCGTCCTCTGCGTTGTACCGAAACCCCTGCGCGAGGGTTTTGTGGGCCACCTGACGCGCCCGGTACTTGACCGACCGCGCCTTTCGCACGTTCCGGATTCTGAGCCTGGGCGATTCGCGGGCTCTCCATCCTTGAGAACGGCGTCCAGAACTCGTCGGGGACTTCCTCGAGAATGAGCCGCGCGAATTTCTCAGCGCCGTACATCCCCACGAACTGCGCTAGAGGCCGATGTCGCTCGCGCCAGCTCAGCCGAAGAGCAATCTGCTCGGGAGGTGGGATGGGATCGCGGAGCTGCATCGCATGCTGAGATAGCCACTTTTCGTAGCGCTTGCTAATCGCAGTTGCGAGCGCGTTTGGGTCGGGGGCACCCATGCGTCGCCGAACACGATAGAACTCAGGCGATTCGATCGCGCGCCGTCCGAGCAGCGCCGCTGCCAGTGAAGTCGCCAGCGACCGGGCCTTCGCGGGCGTCGCTCCACGCCTTGCGAGGTGATTTTCCGCTAGAAGTGCCGCGGCCCACGCGGCGCGTGCTTCGGGTGGGCGCCCTTGGCGTTTGATCAGATCGCCACTAGGTCCGAAGCGCCAGCCGCGGCGCTCGATCGCGGACTTGAGTTCCGGCGTCAAAGCTTCGATCACGAGTTCCGCGAGCGCGGGTCTCATCACCCGCGGCGGCGAGGTCAACCATGTCCACAGGTCCTCGAACGTTGCCGCCACCTCATCCCAACTGACGCGCAGCCGCACGCCGACAATCAATATCAGGAACAGCAGTTGCTCCGTCTCGGCCGCTGCCGCCGCGCACGCCTCATCGAGCCAGGCAGCAAGTCGCCTTGGATTGGCGTCGGGGAAGAAGCTGAGCACCCCGCCCTCAAGCGTGCGGGGAATCTCAGCTGCCGACACCTTGGCTTCAAGTGCAGAGCGGCGTCGAAAGCTCGCTGGGTCGTTTGATTGACGACTCATTGCGCACCAAGGAACAAGACTTCGGGGTTTGCGGGGTTGCATCACTATCTGCGCGCCACTGCGCATGGTACTCCCAGGCCATGCGCCAGAGACGCGAAAACTACGAACTCCCGCAGCCCGAGCTAGCGAAGTACGGCTGCGATTCGGCCGTGCGCGGGGCGTCGGCACCCCCCGCACCAGGTTGGCGTCGGGTGTGGTCGCGATGGGGTGAAGACCGGCCACCGCGAGCTAGCACTGGGTCGGTCACTTCGCGGTGCCGCTGGCGAGAAATTGAATCAATTAGTTTCACGTCATTTCCCCGCTGCGGAAATTCGATTAATGGCTCCGGATATTCGTTCCGTCACGCCACGGATATTCCCAGCGCCTTGGGAGAAGTTGCGTGGTGACCAAGCCGGAGGTGCTGAATTTCATTTCGGTGCGGAGCGGGGAGAATAGATCCACCTCGTACCGGACCCTGGTGCATGAATTTCCGGATCTGAGCGAAGAGGCAGCCTGCGATCATTTGAAGCGCCTGTGGCATCAGCGCCTAATTAATTCAACGGAGGCGCGCGAGCAGGAATTCGAGTTTCGGCTCAAGCCGGGTGAGAGCCTGCGCGATCTGCGATTTGAAATTACAGCCCGCGGCAAGGCTCGGTTGCGCTGGTGGAAGAAGCAGGAGCAGGACGACGAAAAGGGGGAGTGGCCGTGGTGAATGCACCCCCTGCGCCACTCTTGACACTCCGTGAAGTGGCTGCGCTGCTTCGCGTCAGCGAGAAGACCCTGCGCCGCTGGGTGGCGGAACGCCGGATTCCTTGCCTGCGGCTGGGGCGAGTCATACGCTTTGAGCGTTGCGACGTGTTCCGCTGGGTGTCGGCACGAAAGGAAGGCTAACGTGCCGAAACTCCCACGGAATCTGGTCAGGCGAAAAGGCAGGCCTGGCTATTACTTCCGCAGCAAGGCCCGGGGGCGAACGAAGTGGCGTTCGCTCGGGACCGACTATGAAGCAGCGCTGCGGAAGTTGCGCTCTTTGAAAGCCGATGCAGGTGAATTAGAGCCGCGCTCGGACGTGAGCGTGCGGGCGGCGGCCCAGCAGTGGCTCACGTCGTATGTAGTGAGCCAGCGAGCGCCGAGGGGCCGCGAGCTGGCGAAGCGGCGCGTGGAGATGTATCTCGAGCCTTACTTCGGCCACTTGCCCTTGGGCCGCCTCACCCGCGAACACTTAAGAGCGTACCGGCTCCACCTGGAACGCCTGGGGCATCTGAGCATGCAGACGGTGGCGCACATCCTCTCGGATGCACGCTGCCTGTTGATCTGGTGCGAGGATGCCGGGCTGATCGATCGGGCGCCGATCCCAAGGAAGCTGCTCCCCAAGATCCCGGAGCGGCCCCCGGATCGGCTCACCGACGAAGAGGTGGAGAAGATCCTCTCGATCCGCGAGCCGTATGCATTCGTGGTGCGGCTGGCTCTCGGGACGGGACTCAGGTGGGGTGAGCTCTCAAGAGCTCAAGCCAGCGACGTCCAGAACGGGTCTCTCTTGGTTCATCACACCAAGAGCGGCAAGGTGCGGCGCGTCCCATTGTCCGGGGCTCTGCAGAAGGAGTTGAGGCTGAGGGTCGGGAAGCTGGTGCCGTTCAAGAACAGTTGGAGCTTCGCGGATCAGGTGAAGCGCCATAGTGGAGTGAAGAGATTCCATGCGCACCGGATGCGGCACACGTTCGCCTGCAGGTGGCTCGAAGAGGGCGGCAGTCTTGCGGCCCTGCAGCACATCCTGGGTCACTCTTCGATCGTCACGACGCAACGCTACGCGCGGATCAGCGATGACCTCGTGATGCGGGAGGCGCGGCGGTTGGAGGGACAAGGGGTAGCCAAAGGGGTAGCCAAGGCGAGTTCCGAAGGTTGCGGATAGCAGCCCAACCTGATAGAAAACATCGCCTTGGAGAGGTGGCCGAGTGGCTGAAGGTGGCGGTCTCGAAAACCGTTAGGGGTGCAAGCCCCTCGAGGGTTCGAATCCCTCCCTCTCCGCCAGTCTTTCGATGGGTCGCGCCGGATGGAGCCCGCGGCGCTCGAGCACCCGACTTGGCAATCGCCCCGCAAATATCCCCCCACAAAATGAAGTCGTCCTCGAAGTCCTCGCGAACGAGCGCGCCGCTGCTCCTGGTGATCGCCGCATTCTCTGCGGTGGCCTACGGGACCGCGCTCAACATGCCCTTCATTGGCGACGATTACGTTTTTCTCGACGAGATCCGAGGCTCGGGATTCCTCAACCTCTGGCCGTTCGCGCATACGTACGCGGGCTGGTATCGGCCGTGGTCGAGGGAGTTCCACTTCTGGCTGCTCCACGGAGTCGCGGGCTTTCACACGTCCGCTTACCGAGCCCTCGGTATCGCCCTCTGGCTCGCCGCGCTTGGCCTCTTCGCCGCCATCGTGCGCCGCCTCGCGACGCCCAGGATCGCCATCATCGCCACGGTAGGTGCCGCCGGCATGGCCCTGTGGGGCACGCCGCTCCTTTGGATCTCCGGTAGCCAGGACCTATGGATGCTCGTTCTCAGCATGGCGAGTCTTTACCTCGTGATGGTCGGGCGGGTGGGCTTGGCGCTTCTGGCATTCGGGCTGGCGCTGCTCAGCAAGGAGACCGCTGCCGTCTTGCCCGGGCTCGTGCTCGCGTACTACGTGCTCATCGAGCGCGATCGCCTTGCAGTTGCCCTTCGCCGCGCCGCGATGTTCTGGGGCTTGCTCGCGGTGTGGTTGTTCATCCATCCAACGTTGCATTCGCGACTCATGTCCGGCGGGCCCGTGACTCGCGAACTCGAGCTGCGGCCATCCGTGCCTGTGATCTTCGCGCGGACGGTCCTCGCGCCGCTCAATCTCGACATGATTCCGCGTCCGGCCGAAGTTTCGGCGGCGATCGTCCTTCGGGTCGTAGTCTCGGCCCTCATTCTCGCCGGCGGGCTGGCCCTGCTGCTCCACCGCGAGCGCGGGGTAAGCGGGGCCCGATCCAACGCACCGCCCAAGGTGGCCGTGACGCGGTTCGCCATCGCGTGGATGGCACTGGGATGGTTCCCTCTCTTCATGCCCTCCATCGGATGGCACGCTTACTACGGTTGCCTGGGCGCGCTGGGAATGTGGCTGGCGCTCGCTCTGTGGCTCGAGACGCACGGCAGCCTCGCGGTCGGAATCGTCGCGTGCATGGGATTGCTCAGAGGCGCTCAGGCGAGCACGCCATCGCTGGACTGGGGGAACGAGTCCTACCAGAGGCGCGCCGGAAACATGCTGTCGGCCATCCGCCGCGACATCATGCGCGACCACCCGCGTCTGCCGCATCACTCGAGGATCTTCCTCGGGCACATTCCGAACAACATCGGGCTCATCGCGGGGCAGAGCCCGGCCCTGCGCGTGTGGTATGCGGACAGCACGCTTCGAGCTGGCTACTATTCTTCGTATCGACCCCGCGCCCGCGATGAGTCACCGGGCCTGGACTTCTTCTTCCGATTCGACACGCTGCAGGGAATGGTGGAGGTCAAGGTGGGAGAGGAGAACGTGGCGCAATCCCAACTCTTGGACCCGAGCTGGGAGGACGACCACGAGAAGCTGGCGATGACGCTGCTTCGCGCGGGCGATACACAGCGAGCTGCCGGCGAGTTCGAAAAGCTGTCGGCGCTTCCGAGGCGCGCGGATGCCGCGGCTTACGCCGGCATCTGTTGGGAGGTTATCGGGGATTCCGCCCGAGCGGACTCGCTCATCTCTGCCGCGCAGGCGCGGCTCGGGTACTCTTCCGATCGAATGCAGGAATGGGTGGCGGGTCTTCGAGCCTCGTTCCCCGGGCGAAACGGCCACTGAGCGCCTTCCAAGTAACGCCTGATGCAACATCGCAACCGTTGGCGGCCCAATCGCGTAACGCATCCATGCCATCCCGCTCTCTTGCCTTTGCGGCCGCCACCGCGCTCGCTCTCGTCGCCACCTTCGCAGCGCCAGCTCGCGCCGCCTCGCTCGATCCCTCCACCTGGCGCGGCGATCCGCAGTTTCTCGTGGCCGCCGTGGATTCGCTCCATCCCAAGCCGTACCGCGTTTATCGCCGTGCCGCGTGGGACTCGGCAGCCGCCGATCTCGATCGCCGTCTTCCCACGCTTCGGTACGATCAGGCGGTCGCGGGCTTCTCGCGCCTCATCGGCATGCTCGGCGAAGGGCACTCACGGCTCGATCAGGTGCAGCTCACGAATCACGCGCATCCCACGCTCGCGCCGCTCCCCGGCCCCGGCTTCGACACCTCGTATCCGATCGACTTCGACGTGTTCGCGGACGGCCTCTGGATCAAGGGGGCCACCGCGCCGCACACCGACCTCCTCGGCGCGCACGTGATCCAAATCGATGGCCGGCCGGTCGCGGATGCGGTGGCTGCGCTCGCGCCATTCATTCCCGCGGACAACGAGATGTGGCGGCTGTGGGTTCTGCCGATATTTCTACGCTCGCCTGGTTACCTGAGCGCCGCGGGCCTGGCCGACAATCCGGCCGCGCCGCTCCGCCTCACGTTTACCGATGCGCGGGGCATACGCGGCGAAGCATCGATTGCCGCCGAGCGCGCCGACTCCTCCGCGCGCTGGCTCGTGGCGGATATTGGCGCTCGCGCGCCGCTGCCGCTCACGCGCTCCCTGCCCGGGCCGCAATCATTCGCCGATCTCGGCGACAGCCTACGCACGATTTTCGTTCGCATCCGCGAGATCGCGAACGGGCCCGGCGAAACCTTCGCGCAATTCGTCGCACGCACGTTCGCTCACGCCGATTCGATCGGCTGCCGGCGCATGATCCTCGATCTGCGCGGCAATGGTGGCGGCAACAACTACCTCAATCAGCCGCTCGTGCACGCGATCATCCGCCGCCCGCAACTCGACCGCACCGGCGGCCTGTTCGTGATCGTGGACCGCGGCACGTTCTCGGCCGCGGTTTCGCTCTCCGCGGATCTCGAGCGCGAGACGCATGCGATCTTCGTTGGCGAACCGACGGGCGGTGCGCCCAATTCTCCCGGCGATCCGGCGCACGTCACGCTGCCCGCGAGCGGACTCATCGTGCGCATCTCGACCGTGCTCTGGGACGGCTCGGATCCGCGCGATCCGCGCGAGTTCATCGTGCCCGACCTGCCGGCAATGCCCAGCTTTGCCGACTGGATCGCGCACTGCGATCCCGCGCTCGAGGCGATCGACGCCTGGCGAGCGCCCGCGAGCGAAACGGACACGCCGCCCAATCAGCATTGGGGAGTGCCTGCGAAGATCGGGGCAAAAGCGCCGGCGATCGCGTGATGAACGCCGGGGCGGCAAAGGCCGGAAATGGGTCGCGAGCTTGTGAGCCTCATTCCCCTGGGCGAAGCGCTGGGTAGGCGCTTCCAATCTTTGCCTGATGCGATACCTTCAGCCGGCCGGCGAGCTGCCCATACTCCTGAGGTAACCATGAAGCGGACTGCCGTGCTCGTGCTTGTGATTGGCTGTCTCATCGGGGCAACGTCGTCCGAGTGCAAGCCCTCGTCAGCGGGAAAAAGTCCCGACATCATCAATGGCCATCTGAGAATCGATGGTGTGCGGGAGTTGGTCGTGCTGTTCGATCCGCAAGGCCGGACGGATCTTGTGCGAGGCGACAAGGCGACGCATTCCATCCCGGGGTGCAAGAGGGACGTTGGGCTACGGGGTCTGGAACCGGGTGAAGATGAAGACAGCGGCGACTATGTAGAGTTCATCTTCTCGAAGTTGGTGGCGGGTCGCTACACGCTGTGGATGCGACCCGACAGCGTCGTGACGGCACAGCTGTCTGGTCAGCTCTTCAAGAACCCAAACGGTGCGTCGGTACCTTGTGGGCCGATGGGAGCTGAGGTGCAGCTCCAAGCGCACCAGTGGTATCGCGTCGATGTCGTGCTCGGCGCGAAGACCGCCGCTGACACGTGTGGCTACTCTCTGAGCGCACCCATCAAAGCGCAGGCGCCAAGCTCCCTTAGATCCCTGTAGAGATGGCGGGGCCTTGCGTTAGCCCCCTACCTCACGATCGTGATCTTGCCGCCGCGCGCGGCAATCACCACGCCGCCTCCGCGCAGCGACGCCCGGTACGCATAGACTCCCGCGCGCAGCGCTCCGGGCCACGACAGCACGCCCGCTTCCGCGCCGCCCACCGCGCGCTCGATGCTGCCCACGCGGCGGCCCGAAGCGTCGAACACGTCCACGCGAAGCTCGCCCGCAGCGCCGCTCGAGTAGCTCAGCATCAGCAGGCGGGAGGGATTCCGCTCCGGCCGCACACTCAAGCGCGGCGCCGCGATGGAAGCCACCCATGCCGAAGCTGCCGGATCCACCTGGAACGGCCCGCGGTCGGTGTGAAGCGTCGCTCCGCTCGGGCGCGCATTGTGCTCGATGTCGTCGAACACGCCGGTGTCATGCGGATCCGGCGTGCCCACTCCCACCGTCACGCCCCACTTGGCGCTGGTGTCGTGCAACTCTCCCCCCGCCAGCGTGCGATAGAAATCGGGATTGGGATCGCCGGGCACCGGGCTCCACGTCATGGTCGCGAACGACGCCGTCTGATCGGCCAGCGTCGCCGGCAACTCGATCGGCTCCTCCGTGGCCGCGGTTCCGAAGATGTCCTGATTGGGCGGAACCACCGCCTGCACGTGGCCGGCCGACGCGAAGACCAGATTGTTGCTCGTCACCACAATCACTCCCGGCACGGCCGCCGACGCGAACGCCGTCGGTTCCGGCAACGAGATCGTGTTGTTGACGACCACGTTGTTGCGCAGCAGCACGAGCGAGCCCACGGTGGCGTCGTTGACCTGCACTCCGAGCAGGTTGTAGTCGGCGACGCAGTTGTTGTAGAGCAGCACCTCGTTCGACGCGTCGCCCATCGCGACCACGTTGATCCCGAAGTCGAACGCCGGCTTGTAGGTCGAAAAGAAGATGCAATTGCGGATCGTGAGCCCGCCATCGCCGGGATAGACGATGCTGATGTAGCTGAGCCCGGTGTTTCCCGGCGGCTCACTCGAGCCGATGCGGCAGCGCTCGATCGTGATGAACGTGGTGTTGAGCGTCTGGATCAGATCCGCGGTGTTCGTGATCGAGCGCACGATGTCGAGATCCTGAAACGTCACGCTGCCGCACGATTGCAGCGAGAAGATCGGCGCGTTGAGCCCCTGAGAGAGGATCTGCGCCCGCACCACCGTGGTGTTGGGGCGGATCAGCAGCTGGCGCCCGGCGCTGAACGCGTTGCTGAGCACGATCGGATTGGCGGTGGTGATGCTCGGCACGTCGATCAGAATCCGATTCGTGACGTCCGGGCTCACCGAGAGCGCGGCGACCGCGGTCTGAATGTCGGGAAACGGAATGCTCGGCACCACCGCGTCCATGGCGAACGCGGGGAGCGCGGCGAAGAGCGTCAGCAATGCAGTGGCGAGGATCGGGAGACGGGGGAAGCGCGTGATCATCGGGCTCTCCTTGCGGGCGGCGCAGCGCCCCGATGGTTGGCCCGAGGCTGCACTCAGGCGTGACGCGCATGATACGCGCATCCGCGCGCGGCACAAGAAACATCGGGCACCGTCCTTTCGAACGGCGCCCGAGAGTTTCGGCAAGCCAGGCGATTACGGCCCGGTCTTGGAGACGCGGTATCCGGCCTTGATCGCGTCGTCCTCCGACATGTACTTCCCGTTCTTGGTCTTGCCGTACCACTGATCGCCCTGCTTGTGATAGATCTTCGAATCCGAGTTCACCCACACCTGATTGCCGGCGCTGGTGCTCGATTTGGACACGTAGCGGCCGTGCTCATCACGCGGCTGCGTGCTGGCCGAGGACGTCGTGGCGTGCTCGTGATCCTCGCCCGCCTCCGAGTGCTCGCTCTTCGTCGAGTGGCTCTTGGATGAGTGCTCGCCCTTGGACTCGTGCTCCGCGGCCTCCTCGGAAGCCGACTCGTGATGCGAGGACTTGGCCTTGGACTCGTGCTCGTCGCCGGATTCCTTCTTGGCTGTCTTGTCCTTGTCGTGATCGTCGTCCTTCTTGGCGCTCGTGCTGCTCTTCGAGGACTTCGAGTGCGACTTAGAGCTCGACTTGGTGGACTTGTCCTTGTCCTTCGACGTGCTCGAGGTCGGGCTCGTCGAGGTCGTGGCGTCGTCGCTCGGGCTCTTCTTGGTGGTCGCGCCAGCGGGCAGAACCAGCAGGATCGCGGTCGCGACAGCCATGAGGGTCATGAGCGCGCGGCGTTGAAATGCGTTCATCGGGGCATCCTCCTTGAGCGTCCGTGTTCAGCGGGAAACGAACCGGGCGAGAAGCTAGACCGGACTCACGGTGGCGTCAATGCCGTCCGAGGCGGTCGCGTCAACGCCGTCCCGAAGCGCGCAGGCCGTTACCGGTCGGAGGCCGTCAGTTCAGCAGCGACTGAATCTGCGCATCGAGGATCAGATCCACGTGCGGGTCGAAGCCGATGTTCACGTAGCGTACGACGCCCTTGCGATCGATCGTGAACAGCGTCGGGAATCCCTGGATCTGATAGGCGCGCACCGCCGACTGCTCGTGGTCGTACATGACCGGGAACGTGTAGTTGTTCTGCTTCACGAAATCCCGCGCTGTCGTGCGGTGCTGCATCGCGTCGTCGCTCTTCTCCCAGTTGATGCTGACGAACGCGACCTTGGGATTGTTCTTGTAGCGCCGGTACATGGCCTCGAAGTACGGCAGCTCCATCTTGCACGGCCCGCACCACGAGCCCCAGAAGTCCATGACGACCACCTTGCCGGCGTAGCCCTGAAGGTCGTGCACCTTCTCGTCGAGATCGGGCAGCCGCCATGCGGGCGCCGGGCGCGGCGAGCCGACGGCGTGCGCGTCCAGCGCCACGCGCTTCATGCTCGCGTGATGCGCCGCCTGAATGCGCGCATCGAGGCCCGCGAGCGAGCCGTTCTTCTTCTTCCACAGCGCGCGCAACGGCTCGAGCGCGGTGTCGTGCGC
>Ga0209698_10000287_pt1 | contig 56244 bp, 50 predicted proteins | sample LitLauG_LLR_2012_FD_187203 | JGI IMG/M metagenome (GOLD analysis project Ga0209698, IMG submission 187203) | Freshwater sediment microbial communities from Pennsylvania, USA - Little Laurel Run_MetaG_LLR_2012 (SPAdes) (version 2) | ecosystem: Environmental > Aquatic > Freshwater > Creek >...
CCTGAAAGCCGCGGGCGCGGTGATCGTCGGCAAGTTGAACATGCATGAGTTCGACGCCGGCGCGACCTCCGCCGTCAGCTATTGGGGACCGGTGCGTAATCCCTGGAACCTGGAGCGCGTCGCCGGAGGCGCATCGGGTGGCTCGGCTGCGGCGGTCGCGATGGGCAATTGCTTCGCCGCGCTCGGCACCGATACCAACGGAGGCATCCGCATCCCCGCGGCCGATTGCGCGCTGGTAGGCTTCAAGCCCACCTATGGACGCGTCAGCCTGCGCGGCATCGTTCCTTTTTCCTGGACGCTCGATCATTGCGGACCGATCGCGCGCACAGTAGAGGACGCGGTGCTGCTGCTGCAGCAGATCGCGGGCTACGATTATCAGGACATCGACAGCGTGGATAGGCCGGTTCCGAACTTCGCCGCGTCCATCGGCGCGCCCGTCAGCGGATTGCGCATCGGCATCCCGGTGCAGGCGTACGATCATCTGGACGACGAAATCGCGCGGGCCATCGACGACGCGCTGGCCGTGCTGAATAAATTGACCAAGGGCGCGCATGAGGTTAGCCTGCCGTCACTGCTTCATGCCAGCGTGGTGGGCGAAATCGCGGCCTATCACGAAGGCATCCGCGGCGTGAACGGCGGAGGCTACGAGCCTTCCACCGCGCGCGTGTTTCCTGCGCAGGATCCCACGCGCGCTGTCGATTACATTCGAGGTTGGCGCGAATTGCAGCTCATTCGCCGGACAATCAACTCGGAGTTGTTCGAAAAGCAAAGCATCGACGTGGTGATCTCGCCAACGCTGCGCCACACGATTCCCACGGTGGAGGAATCGCTGGCTGCACCGGGGGGTGCAGGTGGACGCGGCGGACGCGGCGGGGGAGGCGGCGCGGCAACCGGCGGCGAGAACAGCAACTCGAATGAAACGCCCCGGCGCAGCGATCCCGAGGAAAATACGCGCGCGTTCAATGCCTACGGCCTCCCGGTAATTTCGCTGCCTTGTGGATTCACCAAGGACGGCATGCCGATCGGCCTGCAAATCGCCGGGCCGATGTTCGGCGAGGCGAATGTCGTCGCGCTGGCGCACGCCTATCAGGAAGCCACGGACTGGCACAAGAAGAAGCCTCCACTACAGCCCGACACCAAGGTTCCCACGCTGTCCAAAAACGCCTCGGAGCAGACCGGTGGCTAACGAACTTTCCGCGCTGAGTTTAAAGCAGGCCTCCGAAGGCATCCGCGCCAAGAAATTTTCGCCGGTGGATTTGACGGAGGCGTGCCTTGGGACGATCACGGTCACGAATCCGAAAACGAACGCCTGGATCACGGTGATGAAGGAGCGCGCGCTCGCGCAGGCCAAGGCTCTGGAAAAAGAAAAGCCACGCGGCCCTCTGCACGGCATCCCCATCGGCCTGAAGGACAATATCGACATCGCGGGCACGCGCACCACGGCGGGCAGCAAGACGCTGGCGGGCTATGTGCCGACCGAAGATTCCGAAGTGGCCAAGCGACTGCTGGCCGCAGGCGCGGTGATCGTCGGCAAGGCGAACATGCATATCTTCGCCGCCGGCGCGACCTCCGCCGTCAGCTACTTTGGCCCCGTTCGCAATCCCTGGAACGTGGAACTGATCGCCGGAGGCTCATCGGGAGGCTCGGCCGCCGCAGTCGCGGTGAACAATTGCTACGCCGCGCTCGGTACGGATACGGGCGGGTCAATCCGAACGCCATCCGCCATGTGCGGAGTCACTGGATTCAAGGCGACCTATGGACGCGTCAGTATTCGCGGCATCATTCCGTTGACGTGGTCGCTCGACCACTGCGGGCCGATCGCGCGGACAGTCGAGGATACGGCGATGGTGCTTCAATGCATCGCAGGCTACGATGTGCTCGACCTGCAATCGATCGATTATCGAGTGCCTGATTATTCCAAAGCCATCGGCGCGCCGGTTTCGCAGTTCCGGCTGGGCATTCCGCCGATGTTTTTCGACGGCCTGGATGACGAAGTGGCATCAGCCATGGATCAGGCGATTGCCGAATTAAACAAGCTGACCAAGGGCTCGCGCGAAGTGCAAATGCCGTCGATCCTCGGCACGGGAGCCAACAGCGAAGGCGGCGTTTATCGCGAAGTGCTCGGCGGCGCGTTTACGTTTGAACCTCCGGCAGCGGCGGGCGCGGGCGGCGGCGGAGGCGGCTTCGGCGGCGGAAGCTCGCGCGCCGTCGATTACATCCGCGAGTGGCGTCAACTGCGGCTGGTGCGCCGCACCGTCGACGATGAGGTGTTCAAGAAGCAGAATATTGACCTGCTGATCACGCCGACTATCCGCCATCTGCCGTGGACCATTGAAGAGGAACTGGGGCGCCTGGCGAACACACGCACGCGCCATCCGGAGCCGGGCAACACACGCTCGCTGGACGATTATGGCCTGCCCACCATCAGCATTCCCTGCGGATCTTCGAAGGCGGGGCTGCCGGTGGGTCTGCAGATCAGCGGACCGAATCTGTCGGAATCGAACGTGCTGGCTCTGGCGCACGCCTATCAGCAGGTGACGGACTGGCACACCAAGCGTCCGAAGGTCGATGCTGATACCAAGGTCCCGGCGCTATCGAAAACCGCGCTGGGCCAGACAGGCGAAGCGGTCACGCGGTAAGCCGAAAAAACGGGGCTACTTTCCGATTCCGGTGAGCTGGAATTGACCACGCCGCTATCGAGCCGCTAGCGTGTCGGCAGTCGGCGAGCGAACCCCAGCCCGCATCCTCACGGATGGCGGCTCCATTGGGAGCACGCCGCAAGGAAATACCCTCGACCAAGCGGCGATTTTCAGCCTCGCTTGCGCTCGACGTTCGGCAAAAAAGCCGTCAGCAGCCCGATCGCCGGGAGGAACGCGCAGGTGCGATACACAAAGTCGATACTGGTGGCATCCGCCAACCGGCCCAATAACGCCGCGCCGATGCCCGCGACGCCGAACGCGAGTCCGAAGAACAAGCCCGACACCGCGCCCACGCGACCCGGCACCAGTTCCTGCGCGTACACCACAATCGCCGAAAACGCTGATGCCAGCACCATGCCGATGATCACCGTCAGCACGCCCGTCCAAAACAGGTTCGCGTAGGGCAGGGCAAGCGTGAACGGCAAGATTCCCAGGATTGACGCCCAAATCACGTATTTGCGGCCGATGCGGTCCCCGATCGGCCCTCCCGCGAATGTGCCCGCGGCGACCGCGCCCAGAAAAAGGAACAAATGCACCTGCGCGTTCTGCACGGAGACGTGGAACTTGCTCATCAAGTAGAACGTGTAGTAGCTGGTTAAGCTGGCCAGGTAAATGTATTTCGAAAACACCAGCGCGATCAGCACCGCCATCGCGATGGTCACCTGCCGAGGCGTCAGCGTGGCGTGACGAGGCGGAACGGCGCGGCTCGCCGTCGGCGGATGATGCGTTTTGTACCACGACCCGACCCGCGCCAGAATCAGCATGGCGAGCAGCGCGATGCCCGAAAAATACGCGATGCTATGTTGGCCCTGCGGCAGCACGATGAAGGCGGCCAGCAGCGGTCCGGTGGCCGATCCGGCATTGCCCCCTACTTGAAACAGCGATTGCGCGAGGCCATGCTGCCCTCCGGAAGCCAGCCGCGCGATCCGGGACGATTCGGGGTGGAATACAGCAGATCCCACGCCCACCAGGGCCACGGCGGCTAGAATCGCCAGAAAACTGGGCGCGGAAGCCAATAGCAGCAGCCCCGTCAGCGTAAATCCCATGCCGATGGCCAGCGAATATGGCTTCGGATGCTTGTCCGTATACATCCCCACCACCGGCTGCAACAGCGACGCCGTGATCTGCAGCGATGCCGTAATCATGCCGATCTGACTGAAATCGAGATGGTAAGAAGTCTTGAGAATCGGGTACACGGCCGGCACCACGGACTGCATCATGTCGTTCAGCAGGTGGCAGACGCTGATCGCCGCCAGAATGCGAAAGGCCGTGCCCTGAGTATCATGAGTGGGAGCCGCGCTAAGGGTGGTAGAGGACACTCAAATATTAGTGTAGGCGAGAAACGGGAGTGGCCGCAGGATACACAACCGTATAGAGATTCTCCCGAATCCCATAGGAAGGGGCTTGCTCCGGGCGGGGAAGTGCAGTATTATCAATCACAAGCTTCGCTAAAAGGGGTGGCCATCGGCGTGCAACGGATTCAACCGGGTACGTGTATCTGGCCGCAGGTATGAGGGAGTTAAGGCAACAACTCGTCAGCGCGTTACTGGTGATTGTGACGGTGGCGGCGGTCGTCGCCGCGGCCGTGAATTTCCAGCAGCAGAGCCATTTTGCGCTTCCTGACGACGGCGTTGCCTGGGTAGACCAGGCCGGCTCTAACCACGATTCGCATGTGGTCGCGGCATACGTCCAGCCGGGCAGTCCGGCGCAGAAGGCGCTGCTCAAAGCGGGCGATACGCTGCTTTCGATCGAGGACGTCAGGATCGACAGCGCGCTTCAAGCCACGCAGGTGCTGGCAACGCTCGGCGCATGGCGCGAGGCGCACTACGAGCTGGAGCGCGGCTCGGACAAGTTCCAGACCAAGCTGATTATCGGCCAGGCCGAACACGATTCCACCCTCTTTTATCAATACGCCGTCGCGGTGGTGTACCTGTCGATCGGGTTATTTGTGTGGTTTCGGCGCGGCAGCGCTCCGCGCGCGCTGCATTTTTTCCTGCTCTGTCTCGCGTCGTTTATCATGTCGGCGTTCCATTATTCCGGCAAGCTGAATAATTTCGACAAGGCGATCTATCTGGGAAACGTTATCGCAGGATATTTCGCGCCGACGCTGTTCCTGCATTTCTGCTTCGTGTTTCCCGAAGCCCAGGCCTGGATCAAGCGGAGAGGCGCAGCGATCCTGATTTATCTGCCAGGCATGGCGCTGCTCACCGCGCACCTGGGCGTGATTTTCGGCTACATCCGCACCGATGCGCCGCTGCTTGAAATGCGCTGGTTTCTCGACCGCGTTTGGCTGGCGTTTTTGTGCGCCTCGTACTTGGCAGGCGGAGTGGTTTTGTCATGGCAGTTGCGCAAAGCCGACGATCCGGTGGTGCGCAAGCAGTTGACATGGCTGCGCAACGGCGTGGTCGTGGGCATCGTGCCGTTCGCTCTCATCTACGCCTTGCCGTACCTGTTCGGCGTGCCTCCGAATCACGCGATGAGCCTGGCGGTTCTTTCGCTGCCCCTGATCCCGCTCACATGGGCCTACGCGATCCTGCGTTATCGCCTGATGGACGTGGACGTGATTTTCCAGGAAGGCTATGTTTATACGCTGGCGACGCTCGGCGTGCTGGGGATTTTCTATGGGCTGATTTTCACGCTCAAGACCTCAGGCGAGCTGAGCGGCACCGCGATGGTGGCGCTGATCCTGATCGCGGCATTTGTGTTTCAGCCGATCCGCAAGTGGATCCAGGAGCAGCTGGATCGCTATTACTTCTATAAGGATCGTTACGATTACCGCCGCACCTTGATTGAGTTCGCGCGGGAGCTCGGGTCGCCCACCAATTTAGGCGAAATGCTGGAAAGCGTGGCGGACCGCCTGATCCGCACGCTTGGCATCCGCCACGTGGCGTTTTTCGTGTGGGACGAGAATGAGGCGCGCTTTCGCCTGGAACTCGCGAGCAATCGCAACGGCAAGCAGACGGAGCACGTGCCCTACGGCCTGGATTTGAGCTTCCTCAGCCCGAGTCCGGCCAAGCCATATTTGTTTTTCGAACGCACCCGCAACCTGCTGGACGTGATTTCGCACGAGATGCCCGTATCCGTGCGCCGCTCGATTGCCGAGTTGGAGCTCACGTATTACTTGCCCTGCCTGGCGCGGGGCCGGACCATCGCGTACCTTGGTGTGAGCCGCACGGAAACGGGCGATTTTCTGTCGAGCGAAGACGTGGAACTACTCGTGACGCTGTCCGGCTACGTCGGCATCGCGGTGGATAATTCGATGCTCTACCAGTCGCTGGCGCGCAAAGTGGAAGAGTACGAGCGCTTGAAGGAGTTCAGCGAGAACATCGTCGAATCGATCAACGTCGGTATTATGGCCGTCGATCTGGACGACCGCGTGGAGAGCTGGAACTCGCAGATCGAGAAACTCACCGATATTTCGCGGGAGCGCGCCGTCGGACGTAAGCTAGACGAACTGCTTCCTGCCGATCTGTGTGAGCGGCTGGCGCCGGGCGTCGATAACGTTTATAAATACGTGCTGAAGCCTCGCGAAGCGACGCTGAACATCGCCGTCGCGCCGCTGATTTCGCGCGAAGGCGCGCGCATCGGACGGCTGATTATTTTCGACGACGTGACCGACCGCGCCGAACTCGAACGCCGCCTGATGCAGGCCGACAAGCTGAGTTCCATCGGGCTGTTGGCGGCGGGCGTGGCGCATGAAGTGAATACGCCTCTGGCCGTGATCTCGACCTACGCGCAGATGCTGGCCAAGCAGATTTCGGGCGACGAACAGAAAGCCCCGCTGCTCGAAAAAATCGCGCGCCAGACGTTCCGCGCCAGCGAAATCGTCAACTCGCTGCTGAATTTTTCACGCACCTCGCCGACGGAGTTCGTCAGCGTCGATCTGAACAAGATCGTCCGGGAGACGCTGGCGCTGATGGAGCATCAGATGGCGAAATCCAGCGTCAAGACCACGGTTTCGTTGGACGAAGCGCTACCGCGCATCAAGGGCAATCCAGGCAAACTGCAGCAGGTATTCCTCAATCTGTTCCTCAACGCGCGCGACGCGATGGAAACTGGAGGCGCGCTGGCTGTCAAAACCTGGGCGCACGATGGGCGCGTCGCGGTGACGGTTTCCGACACCGGCTCCGGCATTGCACGCGAAAATCTGGAGAAGATATTCGACCCGTTCTTCACCACCAAGGGCGCGAAACGCGGTACCGGCCTGGGCCTTTCAGTCAGCTACGGCATCGTGCGCGAGCACGCCGGAGCGATCGAGGTCCAAAGCGAGTTGGGCGCGGGCACTAGCTTCGAGCTATCATTTCCTGAGGCGGCCGTGGCGGGCGCGGTGCCTGCGGCGATCAAGCGGAGCGAAGCTCCGTCGGCGGCAATTCATGCCGTCTCCACGCAAGTGGTCACGCCGCAGGTGATCAGTCCGGCGATTTCCGTTGCCCGAGATGACAGGTCGATTTATTAAATGATTTCGCTCCCTCCCGATACGCCCGGATCCATGGAGATGCCGCGCGGACGCATCCTCGTCATCGATGACGAGCCCGACATCCGCGAGAGTCTCGAGGCGCTGCTTTCCATGGAGGGCTACCGCGTCGAGCTGGCCGTGAACGCGACGGAGGGCCTCAAGAAGCTTGAAACATCCATCTACGATCTTGTTTTAGTAGATCTGATGATGCCCGATAAGAGCGGCATGGAAGTGGTGGAAGAAATCCGCCAGAGGGATCATGAAACTCCTCTGTTCATGATCACCGCTTATGGCTCCATTGAAGTCGCGGTAGAAGCACTGAAACGCGGCGCGAACGATTATTTCGCCAAGCCCTGGGACAACGAAAAGCTGCTGATCGAGATCGAACGCATGATCTCGAAGCACCGCCTGGAGCGCGAAAACACTGAGCTGAAGCGCGCCCTCAAGCAGCGCTACAGTTTCCCCAACATCGTCGGTAAATCCGAGCGGATGATGAAAATTCTGGACCTGGTGGCACAAGTGGCCGCCAGCCGCGCCACCATTTTGATCACCGGTGAAACGGGCACCGGCAAGGAACTGATCGCCAATGCGATACACGCGCGCTCGGCCCGCAGCGATCATCCATTTGTCGCGGTGAACTCGGGTTCGGTGCCGCCGGATTTGCTGGAATCGGCGCTGTTCGGCCATGTTAAAGGCGCGTTCACCGGAGCCGTGGCGTCGCGCAAGGGCTATTTCGAGATCGCCAACAAGGGCACCATTTTCTTCGATGAAGTGGGTACCATTTCGCCCGAGACGCAAACCAAGCTGCTGCGTGTGATTCAGGAGCGCGAGTTCATGCCGCTGGGCTCCACGGAAACCATCCGCGTGGATGTGCGGATCGTCGCGGCTACCAACGCCGACCTGAAGAAACAGGTGGAGGAAGGGCGTTTTCGCGAAGATCTGTACTACCGGCTGAACGTGATTAACCTCGCGCTGCCGCCCCTGCGCGACCGCAAAGAAGACATTCCTCCCCTGGTCGATCACTTCTTTGCGAAATACTGCCGGGAGAACGAAAAGTATCTCGATTCCAGCGGGCGAAGCCAGTTGCGCTTCGAGCCGGAGGCGATGCAGGTGCTGATGGACCACGCATGGCCGGGCAACGTGCGCGAGTTGGAAAATGTGGTGGAGCGCGCGGTTGTTCTGGCATCGCAATCGCAGGTGCCCGCGGACGTGTTGCCGGAGCACCTGCTCGAAGCCAAGGGCCTGCGCATCCGCCGGGATGCAAGCGGAGGCCTAACCGCCGACGCCAGCCTGTTCGAAATTGTTGCCGACTTCGAGCGGCGCAAAATCATTGAGCAGCTGGAAGCCTCCGACTGGAGCCAGACGGCCGCGGCCGAGGCGTTGCGCGTACCTTTATCGACTCTTAATCAGAAGATCAAGCGCCTGAGCATCGAAATCCGCAAGCGCGGCGCCTAAGATCGCGGTATAAATGATAAACATGCCCAAACGAATTCTCTTCGCCGCAGCCTTCGCCACAGGCCTTTTCGCCCAGACCGCCGATGTGAAGACCGCCGAACAGGTCTACAAGAACATCACTGAACTGAAAGGCACGCCCGCCGACCAATTGATGCCGGCGATGCAGTTGATCTCGGTCTCGCTCGGTGTGCAGTGCGATACCTGCCACGTCGCCGGCAAGCCCGAGGCCGATGACAAGCGCGCGAAGAAGACGGCGCGCGAGATGATCGCCATGACGATCGCGCTGAATAAGAGTGCGTTCCGCGGACAGACCACCATCACTTGCTATTCCTGCCATCGCGGGTCGGAGCGTCCGGTGAGCATTCCCCCGGTGCAGGAATCCGACTCCGCGCCGAAGCAGGAATCGGCCGCGCCCGCGGGCCCTCGCCCGACGCCGCCCACAGCTGATGTGGTGATCGATAAATACATCGCCGCGCTCGGCGGAGCGGACGCCATCAAGAAGGTCACCAGCCGCGTGGGCTCGGGCTCCATCACAACGATGGGGCAGGAGTCGCCGGTGGAAGTGTTTACCAAGGCTCCGAACATGCGCATTACGGTGTCGCACATGGGCTCCGCCGAAAGCTACACGGCGTTCGACGGCAAGGCGGGATGGATGGGCAATGCGGGCCGTCCCGCACGCGATATGAGTGCCGCCGAATCCGCGGCGTCGGCTCTGGACTCGGAGTTTTATCTGGCGCTGCGCATGAAGGAAATCTTCCAGCAGTTGCGCGCCGGGCGCCCTGATAAAATTGGCGAAACGCCTGTGATTTCGCTCACTGGAACGCGTCCCGGACTGCCTCCGGTGCGCTTCTTCTTCGATGCGAACACGGGCTTGCTGGTCCGCATGGTCCGGTACGCGGATACACCGATCGGCCGCATGCCGACGCAGATCGATTACGCCGATTATCGCGACGTGGGCGGCGCAAAGGCGCCGTTCCGCTGGACGCTCTCCCGCCCCAATGGCCGCTTCACGATTCAGTTGAAGGACGTGAAGGCCAACGTGCCGTTGGACGACGCGAAGTTCGCGAAGCCGGCACAGTAGGCCTTGGGGTTAGCCGTTAGGCCGGATTCCGCCGTTCAACAACTGGTGAATCGCGAACGGCACTTCGTCGGGATGCGAAGCGCACCAGGCGATGATGCGCTCCAGTTTTGTGGAATCGTCGGCAATAGCCCCGATTCCGACAAGCTCTTCTTCGATCGTTTCCGGGTCTCGCATGTCACCTCCAGCATACACCTGAGCCAAATCGGCAGGAGTTCCTGCTTTCATCGGGTGAGGAGGAGTTTTATGAAGAAGTCCCTGGCGTTGACAGCAGCAATCCTGGCGCTTTCCGCCGATCTATATGCGGGCGTGCACATTGGAGGTTGGTCTTTCTCGGCGAATGGCCAACTGGCGCGCAATTATCAATACACCGGCGCGTGCCCGGTGCAACTGGAGTTTCACTGGGGCGTGATCGGCACTGGACCGGGCCCGGTCACCTACTACACAACGCGCAACGACGGAGCCAAGTCGCAGACGCAGTCCATCACGCTGCCCTCGGCAAACCGTTCGATCCCGATCGTCACCACCTGGCAACTGGGGGCGCCCACGCCGCAGTTTCAGCCCTATCGCGGATGGGTACAGGTCCACATCCTGTCGCCGAACCCGGTGACGCACAAAATCGCGTTCACAATCAATTGCCAGTAAGAGAATTACTTCAACGTTGAATGCTTCGCCGCTTCGCGCTCCGCGTGGTCAATGATCGCGCTGGCGAGCGCGCCCATATCGGTGGGGAGGCGCACGGAAATTCGATAGAGCTCGGGCGGGTCTCCAGCCAGGATCGCTGCGCCGCGGATCGGTAAGGTGTCTTTTTTCAGGAAGCCGCGCGTGCCCATGCCATCGGTTTGGGCGGGTGTGGTGTATTCGACGATTCTGGTGCTTTTGTACCTGAGGATGTCGTGGGGATAGGGGCCGAAGACGATGCTATCCGGCCCCAGTTCCTCTTGGGTGCCAAGTGCGTATACTTTGAAAGCCGGAAAAACTCTGGCGATCACCCGGTCGACCTCAAAGCCTCCTGAGCCGGAGTTGAACGTGCGGCTGAACTCGATCGTTGGGCCTGTGAGGCTCTGGATGTGGAAGGCGCTAAGCACGATCGGTTCCGGAGCGGCCAGGATTTCCGCGCCGCTGGAGCCGTAAAATCTCAAGACAGTTCCACCCGCGAGGCGCGGGAACGCCGATCAGCAGTGCGGCGTAGTACGCGAGCTTCTGCGCCACGTCCTTATTCATCGCCACGGGAACCGGCGTGCCTGACGGAGGCTTGACTGGCCCGGCTTGACCGTCGGAGGGGCAGCCGACGAACGGCAGCCTCTGGGCCATCAGCGCTCCAGTCCAGATGGCTGCGACTGCGAGTGTTTTGCTTTGCATTTCCCTTTCAATTTAGCGTTATACCCGCCCTGACGGACGGGGCTGCGCAGCGTCCTCACGGCTTGATGAGGATGCGGGGGCCGTTGGGGACCAATTTGTAGATTTCTTCGATCTCGCTATCGGTGACGGCGATGCAGCCGAGTGTCCAATCGTGCAGGCGATGCGCCGCGCCGATTGCGCCTTGACCGTTGGGCCAACCGTGGATCAGGATCGCGTCGCCCGGGTCGACGCCCGCCTGTTTTGCTCGCGCACTGTCCTGGGCGTTGGGGTACGAGACGTGCGGCGCCATATGGTAGTGGCTGTGAGGGAGGTGTCCGTCGATGGTGTATTCGCCCTCCGGTGTTTTTTCGTCGCCGCGCTGGCGCTTCGGGCCTACCGGATGGCCGCCCAGCGCGACCCGATAGGTCTTGATGAGGGTGCCGTGCTGAAACAACTGGAGTGTGCGCTTGGATTTTTCGACTACGATCAGATCGGCATTTGGTTCAGCGGCTGCCGCGCTGCCGAGTACAAGCAGAACCAGCGCCAGAGTGCGTCGCGCCATGCCTACTTTATCGCGCCGTCGAGCAGCAGGGAAAACTGGCGGGATTTTTCTTCTACCCGGCCTCTTAATTCCGCGAGCTCGCGCTCCATGGCGCGCATTTGATCTGCCATGTGGAGGCAGGCCAGGACGGCGATGCGGTTGTGGTCGACGTTGCCGGCCTTCATCGCAATGCCGGTCATGAGTTCGTCCACAGTGTGGGCAAGCGTCTCGATCTCGCCCTCTTCATTTGTGGCGGCGAGGGAATAAGTCTGGTTGAAGATGGTGACCTTCACCGTCTTTCGCTCCATCGCTTCCTCCTCGTAAACTGCTAGGCTTCGCTTAGTTTATCAATCTGGCCCAACAGTTTTTCGATGCGCGCGCGGACCTGCTTGCGCTCCGCGCGCAATTCTTCCACTTCGTCGCGCAGCTTCTGCATTTCAGATAACGCAGCGCCCGCGCCGTTACGCGCGGCATCGCGTTCCGCCGTGGCGGCGTCCCGTTCGGCGCGCAAGGCGACGACAAGCTCCACCGCCCGGTGGATTTTTTCTTCCAGCGATGCCAGGGAATCCGCTTCGGAAACGGACATGCGTTACGCAGCCTTTGGCTTGGGAGTCCCGGCGGCTTCGAGCGCCGCATTGGCCTGCGCCGCGATGTTCGCGAACGCTGCAGGATCGTTGTAGGCCATGTCGGCCAGAACCTTGCGGTTCAGCCCGATGCCGGCCTTCTTGATCCCGTCCATAAACCGGCTGTAGCTGAGCCCGGAGAGCTTGGCGGCCGCGCCGATGCGCACGATCCACAGTGAGCGGAAATCGCGCTTCTTCAGCTTGCGTCCGACATAGCCGTATTTCAGCGACTTTTCGACCGCTTCCTGAGCGGCCCGGTGCAGCTTGCTCTTGGTGAGGAAAAAGCCCTTGGCAAGGGCCAGGACCTTTTTGCGGCTCTCGCGCCGCTTGGAACCACGTTTTACTCTTGGCACGTTTTTATCTCCTTAAATGACGGCGGATCAGGCACGTGCATGCGCTCTGTCCACACGAGGGGTCTTCTTTTTCATGCAGCCGTTAGTACGGCAGCATGCGGCGCATTTCGGCCTGATTGGTGGAATCGGCCACGGCACTTTTGCCGAGCTTGCGCTTGCGGGCGCGCGACTTCGAGGTCAGAATGTGACGGGCAAATGCGTGATGGCGAACCACTTTGCCGGTGCCCGTCTTCTTGAACCGCTTGGACGCACCCTTATGGGTCTTCAACTTTGGCATAAATATCCTATTGGTATGAACCTAGGGGATCGCCGCTGGTCCGCGACAACCTTTTTCAATGTACCACAGAGTGCTTGGTCGGCGCGATGCGGGACGCCTCAAAGCCCTGTTCGGCGATTCGCTTCAGGATGCCCTGGTAAGTGTCGGGGTCCAACTGCTGCGTGCGGCTGAGGATCCAGAGCTTGGAGCGGTCCGGGTCCGCGACCACGGCCCAGCGATACTCGGGGTCCAAATCGATCACCCAGTAGTCCACCTGGAAGGGCCACAAAAACACCACTTTGAGCTGCGCCTGCTTCACCACGTGGCCGACGGCATGGGAAACGTCGGTCTTGCCGTCGGTAGTGCGGCACTGGTTCCGAAGGGCCATCTTGCCGTCGTTGCGGAGGGAATAATCGACAATCACGTCGCCCGCGCAGTGGTTCTGATAGCGATTAGGCAGGCGCGCGACCTCGTACCAGCGGCCCATGTATCGGTGAAGATCGAGCGAAGATACGGTGGATGGCGATCCGGCGAGCAGCAGCGTGAGTAGCGGCACCATGTGACAGGTTACGGCCGTCATGAGACTTTGGATTCTGGACAGAGGCGGAGGGTCTTAAAAATATTAGTTCGGGTGGGGCGGGCGCGAACAAGCCGACTGAAAGTCGGCTGCCGGCTGAATAGCCCGCCCACCCGTTTTAATTAACCCTTTTGGTAGAAGAACCGCTCGTGGATGATTTTGCCGTTCTTCCACTTGCGGACGGCCACCTGATTCAACTGGGTCCTGTAACCGTTCTTGAAGGTGATGTCCATCCACCACTGGCCGAAGCTGGTGTCGCCGTTCACTGCGGACGCCTCCAATTTGCCGCCGTGAAGCTCCGCGATGGAGCTGAAAAACTCGATCTCGCGGGTGCGGTTGAGGTCCTTTCCCACGAACGGCGCGTCGGCGTTCTCCTGCATCACGACGTCGTCGGCGTAGTACTTCTCAAAACCCTCCATGGCTTGGCCGGTGAGAATCTTCTTGTTCAGATCGTTGTCAAAAGCGGTAATATCGCTCATAAGTTATCTCCTAAAATATGCAATCACTGCGCTGAAAATGAGTAAAACCAATGCCGGCGCGAACGAGCCGCCCAGGATCAACAGATGGGACGCGACCGCGCCCACCATCACCACGATCAGCGTCGCCGCGCCATAGAAGGTAAAGCTTGGAATCAGCAGCGCGATTGCGCCCGCAATTTCGAGCGCGCCGGTCAGGTAGCGGAACCACTGCCCGCGACCGATCTTGTCGAAGACCTCCACCATCTGCTTGGCGCCGGCCAGCTTTGCACCGCCGGAGGCGAGGAAGGCCGCGGCCGTCAAAATCTGGAGAGCCCAGAGAATCTTGTTCATGGTAGTATTAGTCATATTGAAGCCAATCCTATTGATGTCAATATAAAATGAAGGATTCAGAAAAAACAACTGTTTCTGGCGTTCATTTGTGGCTGATCACGCTGAAGGCGTTTCATTCGATCGCAACAAGTGTCGGCGCGCGCCTGCGCAAGTCCGGTCTGGGAGATTCCGACTTCCGCGTGCTGGAAGTGCTGCTTCATAAAGGACCCATGCCGGTGAACGCCATCGGTCCCAAGGTGTTTCTGACGCCCGGCTCCATTAGCGTGGCCGTCGATCGCCTGCATGAACGCGGCCTGGTTTCGCGCGTCGATTGCCCGAACGACCGGCGCGTTCGCACGGTGGACCTGACGGTGAAGGGCCGTCGCCTGATCGGCCGCGTGTTCGAGGAGCACACGGCGCATCTGGAAGAACTTGCGTCGGAGCTGACACCAGCCGAGCGCGTCTGCCTTGCGGAGGGGTTGAAGAAGTTGGGTAAAAAGGCCTCGCAGGAACGATAAAATAAGGAATGCGGCGTTACGTCCTGTTCCTGATCTCGCTCCTCGGGTTCTCCCAGTCCATCCCTGGGCTTCTTCGGGAGGGCCTGCAAGCAGAGTTTGGATTTACGTCCAGCGACTTCGCAAAGGTGGAAGGTGGCGAAGCGGTGGCGCGCATGGTTCCCACCGGCAAGGCCGACGATGTGCGTATGGCCGGCGTTGTGATGATCCGCGCCACGCCGGGCGCATACATCGCCGCGCTGCGCGATATTGATCACATGCAAGTGAGCAAGGAAGTGATCCGCACTCACCGTTTCAGCGCGCCGCCCGTGCTTGCCGACCTCAACGATTTTCCGCTTCCGGACTTTACGAAGAAGGAAGTTCTCGACTGCCGCCCCGGCCACTGCGCCATCAAGATGCCCGCGGAGGAAATGGACATTCTGCGTAACGGCATCGATTGGAACTCGCCCGAGGCAGCCGAACGCGGCGGTGTGCTGGTGAAGCAGCGCATTGTCGCGTACCTGAATCGGTATCTGAAAACCGGCGAGTCCGCGCTGGCCGTCTATTCCGACGCCGCAGCGCCTTATTCTGTGGCGCACGGGTTGCGCGAGCTGTTCGGAAGCGAGACGTCCATAGCCCGTGCCATGCCGGAGCTGATCCGCTTCGCCCTCACCTATCCGGAGAATCGTCCGCCTGAAACGGAGGATTTTGTCTACTGGCAGGAGGCGGCGTTTGGCCTGAAGCATGTGCTCCGCGCCCAGCAGGTGATCATTCAAAAGCTTCCGGAAGATCGCTACGCGATTATCTCTAAGATGCTGTTCGCGACGCATTATTTTCGGGCGGCGGTGGAATATTCGTACGTATATCCGGTCCGCACCGCTGCGGGCGAAACGGCGATTTATGTGGCCACGTCGCAGCGCTCTTACGTCGACGGCATGACAGGCGTGAAAGGGGCGATCGTGCACAAAGTGGCCGAATCGCGCAGCCCGGCGACACTAGCGGAAAACCTGCGGTTGGTGAGGCGTTCGCTTGAATCCAAAGCGCGTTGATTGCACCGCCCCACTTTACAGGACCGCGGTTTCCTCGATGAGACGGCCTGCGGCGAAGCGCGTGTAGTTGAGCAGAGCCGCGTCAATCAAATCGGTCGAGCCTTTCAGGATCAGGTCGGCGAGAATCTTGCCCGTGGCCGGCGAGTGCATCACGCCGTGGCCGCTGAATCCGTTGGCGAAGAACAATCCCGGCACTGGAGACGCGCCCAGCACGGGATGATGGTCCGGGGTCATCTCGTACAGCCCCGCCCAGGCGCGCGAGGGATTTACTTCCATCTCCTCGAACACCGGCACGCGATCCACGGCGCGGGTGAGGACCTTTTCGATAAAGCCGCGGTCGAACGTGGTGTTGAAGCCGGGCTTTTCGTCCGGATCGTTCCACGCCAGCAGCATGCCCAGGCCCTCCGGACGGAAATGAAAGCCCGTGGACATGTCCACAACCATCGGTGCGCTGTGCGGCACTTTGTCGAAAGGCTCGGTCGGCACCAGCATGCGGCGCAAAGGTTCGACCGGCAGATCGACGCCCGCCATTTTCGCGATGGCGGCAGACCATGCGCCCGCGCAGTTGACGACGGTGCGCGTCGTGATGTCGCCTTGCGTAGTTTCGATGCCCTCGATGCCCTGCGCGTCGATTTTGAGGCCCGTCACTGTGGCCTCGCGAAGCAGTTCCGCGCCCTGATCCAGGGCCTTCAGCGTGAAGCCGGTCATGACGCTGTAGGGATCGACAAAGCCGTCGGTGGAGCAAAAGCTGCCGCCGATGATGTCGTCGGAACGGAGCTGCGGGACCATCTTCACGATGTCGTCGCGGGTTACAAGAGAAGCGGTGGTGAGGCCCGCGGCCGTCTGGCGCTGGAAATTGGCGCGCAGATAATCGAGATGCTTCTCGCTGGTCGCGACGAACAGATATCCCTGCTCGCGATAGCCCGATGGGTGCCCCAGCGTCTGCTCAAAATCGCGAAAAAACGGGATTGAGTACAGCGACATCTGGATGTTGACGGGCGTGGAAAATTGCGCCCGCACGCCACCCATGCTCTTTCCCGTTGATCCCTTGCCCTGACTGGTTTCGCGTTCCAGGATGACCACGTTCCGGCAGCCGGCCAGGGTCAGTTGATAAGCAATGCTCGCGCCGACAATACCTCCGCCGGCGATCACCACATCCGCTGTGCGTGTCATGAAAACTAAAGTCTAGCCCACCCGGTGCCCGGTCAGCGACGTTCCTCCATCGCAGTGATAGATCGATCCGGTGATGTAGCTTGCCGCGGGCGTCGAAAGGAACAGTGCCAGATCGGCCAGTTCGTCCTTGGTGCCGTAACGCCCCAACGGCACGCTCCGGATCGCGCGCTCGCGAGCCTCGGGCGTGGGCGCGAGGCGCCGCATTCCTTCGGTGTCGTCTGTCGGACCGGGCGTGATGCAGTTGACGCGGATGCCTTCCGGTCCCCACTCGAGCGCCAAAGTCTTCATCAGAAGCTCAATGCCGGCCTTCGCCGCGCAGACGTGGGATTGCCAGGGGATCGCGGTCGAGGCGTGATTCGCCGAGATCGCGATGATCGATGCGCCGGGCTTCTTCAGATGCTCGTGGGCCGCGCGAACCGTGTTGAACGTGCCGAGCAGATCGATGTCGATCACCGATTTAAACCCGTTGGCCGACATACCGGTCACCGGGGCGGGGAAGTTGCCCGCCGCGCCGCACAACAGGATGTCGATGGGCCCCAGTTCGTCCCGTGTCCTCTTCATCGCCGCCTCGACCGCAGCATAGTCGCGCACGTCCAGAGCAGCCGTCGTGGCCGATCCGCCAGAGGCGTGAATCGCCGCGGCGGCCGCGTCCAACTTTTCCTGCTTGCGTCCGCAGAGGACCACTTTCGCGCCGTGTTGCGCGAACCGCTCCGCCATGGTTTGGCCAATTCCGCTTCCTCCGCCGGTGACGAAGGCGACCTGGCCGTGTAATAAATTGTCCCGAAAGATACTTGCCATTCAGGCAACGATACCACTTATTTAGGGAGGAAGAAAAAGGCGATGGAGGCAGCCATGGTGAGCACGCCCATCCATGCGATGGCGTCCAGGACTTCGGGCATGCGCGATGGCGCGGGCGTGCTGACTCTGCGCATGATCGATGCTGCCAGCGTGCGCGGCGCGCGGATGCCGGAGAATGCTCGCGCCAGCTCCCGGTCCAGTTCAAGTTCGTCGGGCATGCGTCTCCTCTAACATCATAGCCAGTTGCTTGCGCGCGCGGTGCAGGTGCGTCTTCACCGTGCCGAGCGGCATGTCCAGCATGCGCGCGACTTCTTCGTACGAACGCTCCTCCATATAGAACAGCATCACCACCTGGCGGAAATTCTCGGGCAACTGCGCGACCAGCCTTGCAATATCGAAGTCAGGCTGGCGCTCAACACGCGGCACGCGATCCGCCTCTTCCACCGAAGCAAAGTCCCGACGGCGCGTGATGGCTGTGAGGCAGACGTTGCGGGTCACGGCGAAGATCCAGGTGCTGGCCGACGACTCGCCGCGAAACTTATCCAGCGATTTCCAGACGCGCAGAAACGCCTCCTGCGCGGCGTCCTCGGCCTGGGCGCGGTCGCCCAGCATGGAATAACACAGGCGGAAGACTTTATCCTGATGTTCCAGGACCAGCGCCTCGAACTCCGCGATGTGTCCCGTCGCCATCCTCCAATTAGACTTCAACGGACACTGAAATAGTTTCAGCATTGAGTTGAAACCTTCCGTCGCCGTTCCAGGTCTCAATGGGCATGCCAGAACTGATTCTGTTGCTTGTCTTCCTGACGATTGGGGCTGCGGTCATCTTCGGCCTCAATAACCGGTACCGCGTGCGGGAACTGGTTCACAAAGAGACCCTGGCCGCGCTTGAAAAAGGCCAGCCCATACCAGTCCCCCAAACCGCGCCATGGACGCCGCGCGTGTATCTGCTGCGCGGCATGATCTGGTTGTTCGCAGGGCTAGCCGCGACCGTCGCCATCAGTGCGCTGGCGGCCATCCCGCCCAAGCCCATGCCGGCCTGGGAAAAACTCAATCAAGTGACCAACGCCCGGGAACGCGGCGCCACTCCGGAGGAAATTCAGCTGATCCTCAATGAAACTTCGCACGACCAGCGCCCGCCCGTCGCCATCGGTTTGCTGGGCCTGATTCCGGCGAGCGTCGGGCTCGCGTACCTCGTCTTTTACCGGGTGGAAAGCAAAAAGCTGGTATCCTGATGGGTTGAGAGTGAGGTGAGTTTTTTTTGGCTGAAGTCCATATCCAGGACGGAGAGACCCTTGAAAGCGCCCTGCGCCGCTTTAAGCGCAAGGTGCAGCAGGAAGATATCATCAAGGAAATTAAGCGTCACTCGTTCTACTTGAAGCCCGGCGAGAAGCAGCGTACCAAGGAGGCCTTGGCGCGCAAGCGGAATCGCAAGAAGCGTCCTCGCGAAGCCGAATAGGCGACGTTTTAGGCAAGAAACAAAGGGCGGGCCTGCGGGCTCGCCCTTTTTATTGGCGCGCCGGAGTATAGTCGATTTTTGACTTTGCGCCGGCCCTGCGGAATTGGTTGCTTTCGAGCGACAGAGTTACGGTCCTGCGGTACCCCCACAACGCGTTGAAACGGAACTCGGTGCCATAGCTAGCGGGGAACCAGACGTTGTCATCCACGCGTTGATAGCTGACGGCGAATCCGCTCTGCTGAACGTTAGTCCCAAGGAAGACCTTCACGCCCCAAGGGATGTGAAATGCCTGGGTAGTGAAGATCCTGGCCGGTTGCAATTCCTGGGCGTCGATCCAGGCCTCCCCAGCCCAACTTGGCCCCTGGCAGCCATCATCGTCTCCGCCGATGTTGATGCAGCGGTGACGACCCGCGGGCTCGAACTGAATTTTATACGTGCGGCGGCCCTGATACTCAAACTCTCCTTTAAGAGTGAAGCGATAACCAGCCAAATCTTTCCTGCGCAGCGGAAACAAGGAGGGGGGTATGCCGTCACGTGTGCTTTTGTCGTCCACCAAGCTGTCGGTCATTTCGCGGATGAGGTCGCCGTCGATGTCCAGGCCTTTGTCCCTGTAGCCGGGTTCGGTGTAAAGAACCGTGCTCTTGCCTCGCCGGCATTCGCCTTCGAGAGAAACGAGTTGTTTTTCCGTGCGGTCTTCCCCTGGAAAAGCCTCATATTCGCGCTTCTCTTTTCGCGAAAGCTGCCCATTGCCGCGGATGAGGCTGCTGATGACCCTCTGGTGATAAACGAACTGCCTGCGAGCGTCCGCTGCCTGGTCGAGGTTCGCCACAACCTGGGCCATGATTGCTGCGGGGTTGCCGGAGGAGAGTAACAGCCAGGAAACACAGCACGCCAGATGCATAAGTCCTCATTAGGTCTTACGCGCCCGCGATGCGTCAGGACGCAAAAAAAACGGGCCCGGTTTCCCGGACCCGCCTTTTGCCTGCCGATATTTCTCAACCCTAAGGCTGGTAAATGATCGTGATCTCCTGCGTGGTGGACATGCCCTTGCTGTCCGTTACGGTCAGGTTGAAGTAATACGGACCGGGAGCTGTTCCGAGCACCACGGTCGGCTTGGACGTGTTGGCGTTGATGGTCTCCGCCGAACCGTACAGCACCGCCAGGCTATAGCTCAGCGGCGTGTTGCCGGACGGGCTGCTGGAACCCGATGCGTCAATCAGCACCGTACGCACCGTCGTGGTCTGCGTGCTTCCGCCCGCGATCACGATGGTCGGCGGCTGCGAGGCCGGAGGCGCCGTCGAACCCACCGTCACCGTCACCGACTTGGTGACCGCAACGCCATTCTCACCCGTCGCGATGCAATTGTACGAGGTGGTGGACTGCGGATACACCGTGTAAGTGGCGATCGGCGGCAGGAATGTCAGGCCGGCCATGGTGATGCTGGCCGTATTCTGCGTCGAGCAACTCAACACCACCGGCGAGCCCGGCGTAGTGCTGGTGCTGGGCGTTGCCGTGAAGCTGACGATCACCGGATTCGGGATTTGCGTCACCGTGATCGTAACCGTGGCCGTCACGCTGCCGGCGTTATTGGTCGCCGTTAACGTATAGGTTGTGGTCGCCGTCGGGGAGACGCTCTGCGAACCGGCCGCCACCACCGTGCCGAGGCTGGTGATGGTCTGCGATGTCGCATTGTCCACAACCCACAGCAGGTTGGTGGACTGGCCGCTGAGGATTGAGAGCGGCGAGCCGGAGAACTGGACGATTCTCGGCAGCGCACCCGCGGTCACTTGCACCGCGATGCTGCACGAGGCCGTCTGGTTGTTGGCGCCGGTCGCCGTCACCGTGTAGGTGGTGCTCTGCGTCGGGCTGACGGCTACGCTGCCGCTCAACCCAACCGAACCCACGCCCGGTGCGATGGTCACCGACGTCGCATTCTGCGACTGGTAATTCAAGGTGGACGATTCGCCCAACATGACGTTCGCGGGCGATGCGTAGCAGGCCAGCAGCGAGGTTTGCGGGGTGTTCACCACAACCGTGGCCGTGGCATTCACGCTGCCGTTGGCGTTGGTCGCCGTCAACGTGTAGGTGGTGGTCGCCGTCGGCGAGACAGATGCCGTACCGGTCGGCTGCACCGAGCCCACGTTGCTGATGGTCACCGTGGTCGCGCCCGAAACGCTCCAGGCGAGCGTCGAAGCCTGGCCGCTGGTGATGGCCGTCGGATTCGCGGTGAACGAAGCGATGATCGGAGCCGCGCTAGACGCCGTTGTGATGTGCACCCGCGCCGCGCCCTGTCCGCCGTAATTATCCTTCACAACCAGCCGGAATGTGTAGGCTTGGTTGCCTGTGGCCGTGAACGTCGTAATGGCCGAGGTGGGCGAGGACAGCGACACCGTCGGTCCACCTTCCTGGATCCACTGATAGGTGAGCGGGTTTCCATCGGGCGAGTACGAGGCCGATCCGTTCAGCGTGACCGTTCCCGCAGCGATGCCCAACTGATCCGGACCCGCGTCGGCGACCGGAGGCGTTTCGCCCACGTGCACCTTGCGCGTCAGCACTTCGTAGCGCACGCGCGGCACGTCCACCGGAACCGGTTTGTTCGATTCCAGCATGTCGTGCGGCCGCATCAGGTTGCCCATCTGGATGCCGACTTCGGCGCGGCCCACATTGCCCGCTCCGATCAGCGTCTCGTTCATGCCGCCTTCCACCGTGAATGCAAACTTGTCGTTCAGCGGGAAGACGAAGCGCACCGTGCCGCCCGGACGATCCGCGTTGGCCGCGCTCTTCAGATAGCCGATGTTGCCTTCCAGGTAATTGCGTCCCCACAGAGCCACCGTCGCGCTGACACCCACCTGATCTACTACATGCAGGTACTTCTGGATGAAGATGTCCGTCGAAACGTACCCCGTGGCGGGATTCACCCACGCCGCGTCGTAGACCTTGGCGTTGTCCATGAAGGCCTTGGTGCCAAACACGCCCAATTTGCCCCATTTGAAGATGTAATCCACGGTCAATGCAGCCTGGCCCAGAGTGCCGTTGGTCTGCATACCGGCAAGCGAAGCGTTCTTGAAGCTGGCGAAGAGGCCCGCCTGCATGCGGCCGACGCGGTCCACAAGACCGATGTCGAACTGGCCTTCCTTGTCGCCGCGCCCGTACATGTATTCGGCCTGCGCCTGCAATGCGTAATGCTCGCCGAACACGCCGAAGAAGCGGCCCTTGCCGCTGGCCGTTACGTGATGGTCCTGATCCGCGCCAACGTTCACGCCCAGCAACTGGAAGGCGGAAACGCCGCTCTTAACCGCGGGCGGCGCGGGAGCGGCGGGCGGGGCCGGAGGAGCCGGCGGAGGCTGATTGACCTTCGATTCCAGCACAGCCTGATTGTTCTTGAGATCGGCGATTTCCTTGCGCAGTTGCGCGTTCTGATCGGCCAGATCCTTCAACATGCGCGCGATGTCGTCCAGCTTATCGAGGCGCTTCAGCACCTCGGTGCAGCAATCCGTCATCCCGCCGGGCTTGGCCGCTGGTTCCATGGCGCGAATCGCTTCGCCCGCGCCGCCTGCGCCCACTACGCGTCCTGCTTCGTCCATCACGGTGATCACGACGCGCCGGTTCATCCAGCGCGCTTCATCCGTTTTGGTGAACGCGTTCTTTTGGCCAGGATATTTCGGATCGGCTTTGCCGCGGGTTCCGGTGGTAATCTGCGCCGCGCTGGCGCCGTATTTGACCAAGAAGTCGCGCACGGTATCGGCGCGCGCCTGCCCCAATTTTTCGTTGTAAGGCGTATCGCCCAGAACGTCGGTGTGCCCTTCGATGCGCACCTTATACCCCGGGTGGTTTTTCAACAACTCCGCCACGCGCAGCAGGCTGGGAAATCCGTCCACCAGGACGGAGGAATTAAATTCGTAATTGACTTCTTCCCAGTCGTTGGGCGACGCCTTCGTATCCAGACCCTGCGCGCATACGCCCAGGGCGACCAGCGGCATCACCGCCAGAAACGTAGCAAACCTATTGAACATTGTTGACCCTCCTCAACTTAGCTTCACTTGAAACAATTCTATCTTAACTTGTTTTGGACACTCGCTTAAGACTGGGCGCAACTCTGTGCCCAGTGCCCCTAAACTACTTAAGTCATAGAATACACGAACTCAATGAAGATACGCTAGCAAAACCAATCGTTTCCCGGTTTTTCGTGCTGCGTTAAGAGCCGATATAGCTGCCCGCATGCTCACGAATGGCGGCGGGATGGCTGCACGGATTTCGGCCCATGGACAGTCAGAAAATGGTCTAATCAGATTAGAGCTTGCCGGATGGACAGCCGCTGGCGTCTCTTTTGAAAGAGAGAGAGGCGGGAGGAAAGTCCGGTCTCCACAGGGCAGCATGCCGGCTAACGGCCGGGGGGGCTCGCTCAAAGCGGGTTTCACGGAAAGTGCCACAGAAAATGTACCGCCTTCGGGAGCAATTCCGGGGGTAAGGGTGAAAAGGTGCGGTAAGAGCGCACCGCGGCGCCGGTAACGGTCGCTGGCAGGGCAAACCCCATGCGGAGCAAGACCAAATAGGGGAGGAGGAGCGGCCCGCTCCGTTTAGACTTCCGGGTAGGTTGCTGGAGCCGGGCAGTGATGCCCGGCCAAGAGGAATGGCTGTCGCCCGTTCATTCGGGTACAGAAACCGGCTTATAGCCCGGCAAGCTCGTTTTACCGATTAACGGCCGCGTCCGCCGCTGCCGGCTCCGGCGCTGGGGGCGCCGCCGCCGGCGCGCGATCCACCGGACAATCCGCTTGATCCGCCAGAAAACCCGCTCGAACCCGAGCTCACCGAGCCTACTCGGGATGCCGCGCCATTGTAGCTTCCGTAACCAGCACCAGGAGCCGGCGATGACGGCCGGGGCGTAAATCCGCCGCTACCCGATCCGATGTAGTGCGGGGACGTGGTGGAAACCGGATAGGGAGTGGAGGGGCTCATATAGGTCGGCATCGCGTAGCCGACGTTATAGGGCGAATAGTATGGATAGCCAAACGGGCTGTAATACATGCCGTTTCCGAACGGCAGGTAGGTGAACATTCCGAACCAGGGATTATATGCCCACGTTCCGCCGTACCCGAACCCGTTGCCGTACAGTCCACCAAGGTATCCACTGGTGTAGCCCGAGCTTCCCGCTGAGCGAGCCGAGGAAATATTAGCCTGCGCCAGATATTCCGAACGCCGCGATGCCCAGCGCAGCAACTCGTCGGTGTCCTTCACGTCAAACGAGTTCATATCGAGGACCGCGGCCAGCAGGATTTGCCGTCCCTTGCGGGCCAGCAGTGTCTGCGCGCCTTCCGTAACCCGAGCCTCGCCCTCATACACACGGAAACGCCCGTTGCCGTCAGCGTCCACGCGATACAGGCCACGTTTGGTCAGTTCCATGCGCGTATCATGACAGCGCAGCGTGATCGCGTTCGAAGGGAGCAGTTCGCCTACTTCGACGATCGCGGCACCGGTCAGGACCTCGATCTGTGTATCAGAACGGCTGTTGGAAATCATCTTAAAGGAGCTGCTCTCGCCAATGCGCAGGATTACGCCCGGCGTCAGAAGCACTTCCGCGCGACCATCCTCGGCGGCCAAAGTCGACCCGTTCTTCACGTCCGGGAACTCCGTCGGCTTGAGTTGTACCGCTTTGCCGTCGAGCATCACTTGGCCTTCCACGTAGTGGATGACGCCCGAGTGAGCCGAAATCACCTGCTGGGCCCAGGCTCCAGTTGCCCCGGTCAACAGGATTGCGAACGATACACGGTTGAGCATTTTAAATACTCCCTCTACACTAGATCATGAGGCAATTCTAATCTGGCGTCAACATGCTGGAAGGCATATAGTTGCAAAATGTTACGCGCGACGTTTCTTTTTTTCTTCGCTGCGTTTCTTTCGGCTGCCCCGACGTTCTACCGGGACGTGCTGCCGGTGCTCCAAAACCGCTGCCAGGAATGCCACAGGACCGGCGAGATCGCCCCGATGCCGCTGGTAACATATGAAGAATCAAGGCCGTGGGCAAAGGCGATGGCGGAACAGGTGCGGACCCGCAAGATGCCTCCGTGGCCGGCTGACCCCTGCTGCGGCCATTTTTCGAACGACCGATCCCTGACGGGGGCGGAAATCGAAACTCTCGCGTCCTGGACGGGCGAGCGAGGCGACCCCAAAGACGCCCCCGCGCCGCGCATTTGGCCATCCGGCTGGAACCTGGCGGCGCACGACGCGGAGTTGATGATGGAAAAGCCGTTTGTAATTCCCGCCTCAGGCGCGGTGGATTATCAGTATTTCCCCATAAAAACCGGATTTAAGGACGACCGCTGGGTGCAGGCCGTCGAGGTACGTCCGGGCAACCTCAGCGTGGTGCACCATATTGTCGTTTACATCCGCGAGGCCGGTTCAGCGTGGACACGAGGGCCGACCAAAGCCGATATTCTGGCCGTTTACGCCCCGGGATCGACGCCCGACGCGTGGCCGAAGGGCATGGCCAAGCTGATTCCCGCAGGCGCGGACCTGGTACTCGAAATCCACTACACGCCAACGGGTAAACCGGCGTCCGATCAAACTCGCGTGGCGCTGAAGTTCGCGCGCGCGAAGCCCGAAAAACGCGTCCTGACGCTGCAACTGAACAACGACCGATTTCTGATTCCGGCGGGCGAACGCCAGACCGAAGTGACCGCGTGGGGCTCGATCCCCAACGACGCGCTGCTGCTCAGCCTGTTTCCGCACATGCATCTGCGCGGAAAATCCTTCACCTACGCATTGATCGACGGCGGGCGGACGGACACGCTGCTGAATATCCCGAAATACGATTTTTACTGGCAGATTTCCTACCAGTTAAGAACGCCGATCGCCCTCAAGAAAGGCGCGCGGATTCAATGCTGGGCCGTGTACGACAATTCGCCCAACAATCCGCGCAATCCCGATCCGTCGGCGGACGTGACCTATGGCCAGCAAAGCTGGCAGGAGATGATGGTCGGATTCTTCGACGTTGCGGTGGACGCGGGCGTCTCCAAACCCGGGTTCTTCGTCAGGCAGCCTTGACTTTTTTAAACACGCGGTTGAATACGGAGATCGAGCGATCCACATCCTGCTCCGTCAAAATATAAGGAGGCAGCAGGCGCAGCACGTTTTCATGCGTGCAATTGATCAGCAGGCCCTGCTCCATGCAATCGAGCACGATCTGTTTGCCGGGCATATCGAGCTCCACGCCGATCATCAGGCCCACACCGCGGACTTCCTTAATGAAGCCGTAGCGCTTGGCAAGTTCCGTCAGCCGCATGCGGAAATAACTGCCCGTTTCCTGGATTTTCGGCAGCATGGGATCGACGATGTCGAAGAATTCCAGCGCGATCCGGCACGCCAGCGGCCCCCCACCGAATGTCGAGCCGTGCATTCCCGGTCCAATGGCTGCGGCCGCGCGCTCGTTCGCAGCGATGAAGCCCAAAGGAATGCCGCAGGCCAGAGGCTTGGCCGCGACCATCACGTCGGGCAGGACGATCGGGTCAAACATCTGATAGGCGAAGTATACGCCAGGACGTGCCACGCCGCACTGAATCTCGTCGAACAGAAGCAGGGCGTTGTATTTGTCGGCCAGCTCGCGCGCTTTGCGCACGTACTCGGCCGTCATGGGATAAATGCCGCCTTCGCCCTGCACGATTTCCAGCACGATGCCGCCGGTATTCTCATCCACAACCTGTTCGAGCGCGGCAATATCGTTGCGTGGTACAAAGCGCGCGCCGGGAACGAGCGGCTCAAAATCCTTGCGATACTTTTCCTGCCCCGTGATGGACAGCGCACCGAACGTGCGTCCATGAAACGAATTTTCGAGCGCGACGACGTGGTGCTTCGAATGCGCGATCTTGCGCCCATGGGAGCGGATCATTTTGAGCGCGCCTTCCATGGACTCCGCGCCGGAGTTGGAAAAGAACACGCGGTCCAGGCCGCTGAGCGTGGCAATCCTCTCCGCCAGGCGGCCCTGATATTCGTGATAGTAAAGATTCGAAGTGTGCAGCAGCAGGCCAGCCTGCTCCCGGATAATTTTGGTCAGCCGCGGATGCGCGTAGCCAAGGGCGTTGACGCCGATACCGGAAATAAGATCGAGATAGCGCTTGCCCGCAGTGTCGTAGAGATAGACGCCCTTGCCGCGATGCAACACCAGCGGAAAGCGGGCGTAGTTCTGGAGCAGGTATTTCTTCTCCAGATCCATGATGGTCTGATCAACGGGAGACACTTCGGCAGGAGCGACGGAGGATTCCATAAGTTTATTCTAGGACATGGGTCTCGGCTTCAGTGAATTGAAAGGATGTTCATCTAATGGGTAAGCGCGTGTACAAATCCACCTCTGAACGAGCATGGCATCGGCATCTTAAAAGAGAAGCGCCTCAAATTATCAACCATTGACGACCTCAACGACCCCTTCGACCTCTGCGCACTTGACCTCACTGACCCAGTCATCGACACTGCCTGGGACGCCGTAGTCGCGAACTTCAGGAGCAAGTACGGAATGCTGTGCTTCAGTCGAAATTGGGATAACCTCCTCATGAGGAGCCACTACGGCTCAGCCCGACGCGAACGGACTTCGCTGGATCGATTTCGGACCGAATCTCGCGCTGAAGGAAGTGATCATTGGCGCGGTGTGTAGACCGGAAATGGGTGAGAAAGTTTGAGAAAGTTAAGGACGCCCTCACGGGGTACGGATATTCCGTGAAGTGCTGGTGGGCAGGCATGCGGAGGGATGCCTTTCTGCTGGTCCGGCAAGACCATCCGCCGTCTTGGCACGATTCGGTGCCTTAGCCGCTCAAGATGAGAACGCGTCCGGGCGGTTCTCACTGCACCACGGCGAACGAAATTTTCGATCCGTCAGTGCCGCCGATGTAGACGCGCTCTGTCGCTTTCACAAAATCCGTCGACAGAGCCTTCGGAATCTCCATGAACTTCTGTGGATTCCTGTCCGTCAGCGGGAACCAGGAGCTTTGAATCTGCACCATGATCCGGTGCCCTTCCCGGAACGTGTGTGCCACGTCCGGCAATTTGAACGTGATGCGGTCCGGCTTGCCCGGCTCAAACGGCACAGGCTTTTCGAAGCTCTTGCGGAACTTGCCGCGAAAAGGCTCGCCGCGGATGAGCTGTTGATAGCCTCCCATCGGCACTCCATTGGCGTTTACCGCAGGCGCCGCTGCCGGCGGCGTACCCGGCACGGGTGCTGGAGCGTCGTAGTTCGGATAATCGCCCGGATACACGTCGATGATCTTCACCACGAAATCAGAATCGGTGCCGCTGGTGGAGACCTTCAAATCAACTGAAATCGGCCCGAAAATCGTCACGTCGTGATCCAGAGGCTCGGTTTTATACACCAGTACATCGGGACGCGCGGCCGCGAAGCGCTGATCTTCCGTCATATAGGTGTTTAACACCGTCGTTGGAATCACGCGTCCGATGTAGGGCACGGGCTTGTTCGGATCGGAAAGGTATTCGTCGAACGCGGCTGCGGCAGGCTGCTTCCAGCTCAACGCGCCCTTGGCGTCCAAAAACATTGTCGCCGCCGAAGCTTCCGCGGGAGGCCACGCGTCGAATTTGCGCCACTCGTTCAAGCCCGTTTGGAACACATACGCCTTGGGAAACTTGCTCTCGCCGCGACCCTTCAGGTGGTACATGAAAAACGGAAACTCGATTTTCTCGCGATAATACTGGGCGGTATTCGAGCCGAACGTCACGTTGCCCAAGCGGTCACCCGCGCCCCGTGCGAAGCCTCCGTGGTTCCAAGGCCCCATCACCAGCATGTCCACCGGGGGAGGCCCGTTGTGCTCCATGAAGTCGTGCTGACGCAGCAGGCCTTGTGGATCTTCAGTGTCGTACCATCCGCCGACCAGCATCACTGCAGGTTTGATGTTCTTCAAATATTTCCAGATGGCGCGGGACTGCCATTCCTGATCGTACGTCGTGTGGTTGATATTCAAATTCCACAGCGGCTGCTTGCCCTTGAAATATTTTTCGTCCGCGTTGGCCAAGCCGCCCATGTTCAGAAAAAACTCGTAGCCGTCGGGCGTGCCCCAATCAAGCGGCGTCGGCGCGGGCGGAGGCGGCGCGGGATCGCCCTCGCGCAAACGGAATCCCTGATAAAAACGGAAGCGGTGATTCAGCATGAACGCGCCGTTGTGATACACGTCATCGCCCATGTAGTAATCCGTCACGGGAGCCTGTGGCGCGACGGCCACCAGCGCTGGGTGCGCGTCGATCATGCCTGCCGACACGTAAAACCCCGGCTGAGAAATGCCGTACATGCCGATCTTGGGAATGTTGCCAGGGACGTTTTTCACCAGCCACTCGCAGGTGTCGTACGTGTCGGACGCTTCGTCCACGTCCTTCGCGCCCTTGTTGGGATTGTGCGGACGGATCAGGACGTAATCGCCCTCGCTCATGAAGCGTCCGCGCACGTCCTGATAGACGAAGATGAATTTTTCGCGCGCGAATAACTCCGAAGGCCCCAGGCTGGCGCGATATTTGTCCGCGCCGTACGGACCCACATTGTAGCCAGTGCGCTGCATCATCATCGGATAGGTTTTGCCGTCCGTGAACACGTCCTTCGGAATGTAAACGGACGTGAACAGCTTCTTGCCGTCGCGCATGGGCACGCGATATTCGAACTTGGTGTAGTTCTCGCGTACCCACTGCGCGTTCACCGCGCCACCCGTTGGAGCCGCTGCCGCCGCGGCATTCGCGCCGCGTCCCTGCGGATAAGCCGCCGGCGCGGCGAGCGCGATCACTAACAAAATCTTCCGCATTACTCAGGCCTCCCTTGTTGCGGCGCGTGCAGTTCATAGTTCTTCGGAGGCTCGCCGCCCGCCAGATTCTTGACGAAATAATCCCAGCGCCTGCGCACCATGTACGGCTCATTACCGAACCCATGATTGCGATTCGGCAGCAGCAACAGGTCGAAATCCTTATTCGCCTTGATCAGCGCGTCCACCACCAACAGCGTATTCGTCGGAGGCACGTTGTTATCCATGGTGCCGTGCGCCAGCAGCAGCTTGCCTTTCAGGTTTTTCGCGAAATTCTGATTGGCCTGGCTATCATAGTTGTCGCCGCCGCCCTTCTTATCGAGCAACCCCTGCCACTTCTCGCCCCAATCGTCTTCGTATTCGCGATTGTCGTGGTTGCCCGCCTCGGAAATGCCTACCTTGAAAAAGTCGGGGAAGTGGAACATCGCGCCCGCCGCCGCGTATCCTCCACCGGAGTGGCCGTAGATACCGGCTCGCTCGATATCGATCCACGGATACCTCCGCGCCAGCTCCTTCATCCCCGCCACCTGATCCGGCAGCGTGTTGTCACCCATGTCTCCGTAATACGCCTCGTGAAATTTCTTTGAACGCCACGGGGTGCCCATGCCGTCGATCTCCACCACGACGAAGCCCAGTTCGGCCAGCGCCTGCGTGTCGCCGCGCACCGCCGAGAAACTGCGGCTGCCGACGCTGCCCGTCTGCGGACCTGGATAAATATGGTTGATGATCGGATACCTTCTTGACGCGTCGAAGTTCGTCGGCTTGAACATCACCCCGTACAAATCCGTCTGCCCGTCGCGAGCCTTCACCGTGATCGGAATCGGAGGCTTCCATCCTGTGGCGAGCAGTTTCGAAATATCGGCGTGTTCCAGCGTGGTTATCAGACGGCCCGCCATGTCGCGCAGCACGCTGACCTGCGGCGTGTCCATCGTGGAAAAAGTGTCTGTGAAATACCTGCCGCCGGGCGAGAGTGACAATTCGTGATTGGCGTTCTCCGGCGTAAGCAGTCGCGCATTATTCCCATCGAAGCCGATGCTGTAAAGGTGAATAAAATAGGGGTCGTGGCCCTTCTCGCGGCCCACGCCGAGGTAGACGATGGTGCGCGTCGTCTCATTCACATCCAGCACCTGCGTGACGTTGCCTTCGCCCCTCACGATCTGGTTTTTCACCTTTCCCGTGTTCGCGTCATACAAATAAAGATGCCCCCAGTTGTCGCGCTCGGAAAACCAGATGAACTCGTTCGTCGCGGCCAAATAGCGCCAGTTCACGCGTCCGTTGCCTGATTCAAAAAATGTCTCGACGGTTTCCTCGAACACGTCGCGGACGTCGCCCGTTGCCGCGTCGGCGATGTGCATTTTCTCTTCGCGATGCCCGCGCGATGTCGATACAAACGCCAGATGCGCTGAATCGGCGGACCATTCCACGTCGGACCATTCGCCGCCGCGGCACGCGATGTGGTCGCATAACGTGGAGCGGTGCTGATCCGGCGGCATCTTCAGCCGCGTGACCTTCGGGCCTTCAATATCGATAATTACGCGCTCGATCATTGGTATGTGCTCGTCGCCCGGCAGAGGATATTTCCAGGCGCGCAGCTCCGGATGGCCGACCTTCGTGCTCACCAGGTACATCTCGCCCACTTGACGCTGGTCTTGCTGGAATGTCGCGATCTTTTTCGAATCGGGCGACCACACCACAATCGGCCGGTCGGAGTTGGTCCAGCCCGCGTTATCCGTCGCGTAGCCGTAATCCTTCACGCCGTCGAAGGTCAACTGGGTTTCTTTATTCGACCCTGCCTCGCGCATCCACAGGTTCCAGTCTCTGATAAAGACCGTGTGCTTCTTGTCCGGCGATTGCGCGTCATTGCGAGCCGCGATGCCACCGCCGCCGCGACCTCCACGCCCGCGTCCTCCGCCGCCCGGCGCATTGCCTTGGGACAGGCATTCGTTCGCCGCGAGATCGCATTTCCAGCGCTTGCCCGCGGCATTGAACAGGACGTCGCCGCCGTCCAGTTCGATTTCCTGAAACGGCAGCGCCTTCGCGCTGAGCACCGCGCCCGCGGCCTTGGATAACGCCGAAGCCATCTTCGCGTGATCGAACACAGGCAACCGCGTGCCGCGCTCTGGATCGACGATCACAAACTCAGCGCCCTCGGCGAGCGTGTTTCGATACCAGAAGCGTCCGTCGGGCAGCCAGTTGGGCCGCACGGCGTTTTGAAACACCAGCGAGTTGACGTTGTAGCCCATGAATTTCTCGGCCTGCGCGTAATCGGCGGCAGTGTACACACGCTGGGCGCTTACCGCCAACGTGACGGCGAATAGAACGTATTTATTCATGCGAATCCTCTACTTTAGCGTGCTGGCCTGCGAATTTCCTTCGAGCACGCCGTTGAACAGCAACTTAAATGTGGCGTGCGGTTCGCCTCGGAAGGTTACCTCGGGACCCAGGATGAACACCTTTCCTTCGCCCACCTTCGCTTCGGCTACAGCGGTTGCGCCGTCGAGGAATTCCTGGCCCCACGCCCACCCGCTATCCAGAGTCTGCTTGCCCACGAATCCGGCCACAGGGTTCACGCCTGGGCCGACCTTGAACACCGGGCTATTGTCGAAAAATACTTCCGCGTTCTTCGGCATGCCGTAGGCCAGCGGATTCGTGTTGTCGATGGTCGCGCGCATCAGTGAACCGGGAATGTAAAACTGGTCGCGCGGCAGGGGCTTCTTCGCCGCGTCGACGAGATAATTGTCGACCGGCAGGCCGAGCAGATCGGCCATCGTGGTGGAACTTCCCACGGTAACGATCGCGCCGCCGGATTCGACAAACTTCTTGATCTCCGGCATGGTCTTTTCTTCCGTGATGCGTCCCACCGACGCGCGGTATTCTTCGGGCACCGTGGAAGGATCGGTCACGCCGCCGCGACCTCCGCCTGCGCCGCGCCCTGTGTTGCCGCGCCGCATGGCGCCATCGGCGAAGACGATCACGTCAAACTTGCTACGCAGGTTGCCTGCGTCGAGCGTCGTGGGATACACGATTTCAAATGGAAATTCGAACTGTTCGAACAGCCAGCGAATCCAGCCCGATGGCATCATGCCTCCGTACTGATCGTAGAGGCCGATGCGCACGGGCTTGATCTTGATTGCCTGGCCCGCCGGCGATTTCGCGACCGCATGAACGGCCACGCCGAGCTCGCGCGCGCCTTTTTCCAATACCGGACGCACCGACGCGGAGGCAGGGACCCAGATGGCGCCCGTTCCCAGTTCAGCGTCGGGCGCGGTGAGCCAATACACGTCCGCGCCGGCCTTCAGCAGGCGGTTCATCAGCGTGAAGGAATTATTCACGCGATGGCTGATCATGTATCCTGCCGGGCTGGCCGCGCCGGTGATCCTGGCGGGCTCGGGCGGCTGCATTTCGAACTTCAGCTTGACGAAAGGCCCGTTGACATCATCGAACACGCGGTCGTAATCCACGCCCATCTGCATCGCCAGAGTCCATCCCGCGATGTCATACGGCGGCGCCGGCGGACCGCCCGGATACTGCGCGTCGCGCGGATGGTCCTGGGGCTCAAACATCTCGCGTACCATCGGCCGGAACGCCTGCGCGGCTTTGACGACGTACGATCCAGCGGGATATTTCTTGCCCGCCGCTTCAAACGCAGCCGACGCTTTCATCACCGTGATGCCGTTCTTCAACAGGCTGTTGATGAACTTGGTCGCCGTGGGAAAATCGGCCTGATCGGCAGGAATAATGTAGCCGCGCGCGTCACGGAAGGCAGGGTCGTGCAGGACCTTTTCATACAGCTCCGCCGCTACAGGAGCCTCTCCTCGTCCACCGCCCGGAGCATCGCCTCCGCCCACGGCAGCGCCGCGTCCGCCTCGGCCTGTACTGGGCATTTTCGCCGCCGCCTCGCGCAGTGCGTCGATGCGCTTCGGCGTGACGGTCCAGTTATCGCGGCTGCCGCGTTCAATCGAGTTTCGCCCCATACGATAGAAGTTGTAGAGCAGCGTTTCGCGATTCTTTGACGCGTAGTCCAGAATCGCGCGGTTGTTCTCCATTTCATAGTCGATCGATTCGCGATAATGCCACTCGCGCGGCGCGATGGGCAATGGGAGATCGCTGATATAGAGCTGTTTTTCCGGAATCAAGGGAATGGTCATGGGCGTCGGTCCGCCGATGATTTCGGTGAGGATGGAGATGGTGTTGTGGTAGGTGCAGGTGTTGCGCATGCCTCCGTCCCACCAGCCGTCGTAATTGGCCTGCGTGCGCATCCCGCTACCGCCTTTGCCTTGCGCCACCAGCCGTTCATGCATCGCGGTGCCGACGGCCTGGATGCCCAGCGTGACCAATGCGTCGAGATTGTGGTTCACCGGATCGCGGAACGGAGGGATGAAAATGACCTCGCCCGCCGGGCCGGATTGGTGATGGTTGTACATGATCTGAGGGTTCCACTCGATGAACAGTTGCCGGTTCATGTTCGTGGTTTCCGCCATGTTGGAGGTCAACGAATCGCGGTTGTTGTCGTGGCCGATGTATTTTTCATACAGGCGCGGAATGTTGTTCAGCGTGCGCTTTTTCTCGTCCGCCTCGCGCATGTACCAGTTGGCCACCAATTCCTGCCCATCGGGATTCGCGAGCACGCACAGCAGAATGGTGTCGTTAAGCAGGCGCATCGTTTCGGCGTCGGTGCGGCTGACCATTTGATAGACCATCTCGATTTCCTGCTGCGAGCCGACGGTTTCGGTGGCGTGCAAGCCTCCGTCGACCCACACCACGGCTTTGCCTTCGCGAGCCAGCGCACGCGCGGCGTCCTCGGTCATTTCGGCATGGGCGAGGCGCTGCGAAATCTCGCGGTAATGTTCCAGGTTTTTGATGTTTGCGGGCGAGCTGATCACAGCCATCCACTGATGGCGGCCTTCGGCGGTGAGCCCGATATCGACCAGCTTCATGCGGTCCGATTCCGTCGCCAGCTTCTTCCAATAGGCCTCAAGCTGCGTGTAGCTGGCCATATGGTAATCGTCGCCGACGTTGAATCCGAACGCCTGTCTTGGAGTGGTGATTTTCGCGGTCTGCGCGAACAGGGCGCCAGTCAGCAAAAGGAACGAAATCGCGCGTTTCATAATTCCGTCCAGCGTACACGATTTCGTGATGTAATTTTGTGATGGATGCCAAACCGCTACTGAACGCCGTAGCTGCCGCGTATGCAAATCTCAAGAGCCTGGAAGTGGAAATCCGCTACGAGCACGAGTCAGGTGATGATAACGCGGTCAGCCGCCATTCGACGCGCAAGCACGGATGGTATGCCGCGCCGGACAAAATGCGGTACGAGAGTCCCGGAAAGCTCCAAGCTGTGATCATTGCCGACGGCGAACGCGTACATCAACAGATGGAAACGCCGGAGGGTACCAGAGTGTCCAGCTCCGTGCAGTACGGCAATCCTATGCCTTGCGATTTTCGGCCCGACGTTCCGTGGATCGGCGGCATGGTGTTCCTGTTCCATCGCGTCGCAGAGAATGTCGCGCGTTCGGAGTATCTCCGCGAGCAAGCCGAGGCGTCGGTCGTGGAGGTAGAGTTCGGAACGCCAGAATATCCCGGTATCACGCAAGCTTCGCCCGTCACCTTTTGGATCGACAAGAAGACAAACCTGATTTCGCGGTTGGAGTGCACCATGACGCACCGCATGCCCGCGCACGATGAAACGCACACGAGTAAGCACACGCATCATTATTCGTACGTGGCCATCGATCAGCCGATTGCGGCTGGCAAGTTCGTCTATGTACGTCCGGCTGAAATTGTAACGATGCGGCCCGGCATTTCGGGGGGCGGGGGCGGAGGCCAGTCTGGCGGCATCGGCGAACAGCGATATGAGACATGGGGCACCAGTTCCTGGGAGGACGACACATTCGTCAACACCTTCAAGCTGCGCGCGCGTAACATGGAGTTGCAGTTCGAACGCCGCTTGTCGTTCGAGGATGGAGCGCTGAAAGTGGTGGAGAAAATCACAGGGCCGCGCGGCGTGACGGAACGCGAGTACACCATATGAGGCGGCGGGATTTGATTGTGCTCGGTGCGGCGGCTGCAACGGCACAGGCGGCTCCGTTCGCTTTCTTCACGGAAGCTGAGGCTTCGCTGGTGGTGCTGATCTGCGAGCAGATCATACCTAGAGACGAATTTCCCGGAGCGACGGATGCTGGGGTGGTGCATTACATCGACCGTCAGTTGATGGGTCCGTTGAAGCCTTTCGCGCAGCTTTATCGCGACCAGTTGCCGGCGTTTGAGGCGATGGGGACGCTCGACGCGGCGGGGCAGAGGGGCTTCCTGATGGCGATCGAGAAGCGCGGGGACGCGACGGCGCGGTTATTTTCCGTGCTGATCGATCATACGATGCAAGGATTCTACGGGCCTCCGCAAGACGGCGGCAATCGCGATTCGGTGAGTTGGAAAATGCTCGGGATTGAGCATGAGATGGGAGGCCACCATTGATTCTGCCCAAGGTGGACGCGGTGATTGTCGGCTCCGGCGGAGGTGGAGGCATCGCGGCGTATGTGCTGAGCCTCGCGGGCAAGCGTGTTGTCCTGCTGGAGCGCGGGCGCAATCAGCAGTGGTCGGAAACCAAGCATGACGAGTTGCATTCGCAGCGAACGACGGTGCTGGGCAATGCGTTCGGGCCGGATGACACGAACACGCGGCTCGTCAGGCTCGGAGACGAAGCGCAGTTTCGCGAGGTGCGCGCCAGCGAAGGATCGTTCGGGAACGTGGCGATGTGCGTCGGTGGGGGTACGAAAAGCTACGGCGCGATGGCGTGGCGTTTTTTGCCCAAGGATTTTAAGATGCGCTCCACGTACGGCGCACCGGAGGGCAGTTCGCTCGAGGACTGGCCCATTTCCTACGAAGAACTGGAGCCCTATTATGAGCGCGCGGAGTATGCTATCGGCGTATCCGGACGGCGCGGCGCGAATCCGTTTGAGGCTCCGCGCAAGCGCGATTATCCGATGCCCGCGCTGCCTTATAACAAGGAAGCTCACGTTTTGGAAGCCGCGGCGAAGGGTCTGGGCTGGCATCCGTTTCCGATTCCGATGGCGATTAACTCCGTCACCTACGACGGCCGCCCCGCGTGCGTCAAATGCCCGTTCTGCGTGGGCTTCGCGTGCGAGGTGAAGGCCAAGGGATCGACTGCGGACACGGTGATTCCCAAAGCCATCGCGACGAGCCATTGCGAATTGCGGACGGAATGTGTGGCGACGGAGATCCTCACAGACGCGCAGGGGCGGGCCACTGGCGTCGTCTATATAAGAAATGGCGCACGGTTCGAGCAGCCGGCGAAGGTGGTGGTGGTCTCTTGCTCGGCCATTGAATCCGCGCGGCTGCTGTTGGCGTCGAAGAGCAAAATCTTTCCGGATGGCCTGGGGAATCTGAACGGCTTCGTGGGGAAGAACCTGCAATCGCACGCCTATTCGGGCGCGTACGGATATTTCGAAGAAGAGCTGTGGGACGGCCTAGGCCCCGCGGCCTGCATCGCGATGTGCGATTTCAATCACGGGAACGATGGTTATCGTGGGGGCGCGATGCTGGCCAACGAATTTATCCGTTTGCCGTACCTGTTCGCCCGCAGCGGGCATCCGCCAAAGGTTGCCGTGTGGGGCGCGGAGCACAAGGCTCGGCAGAGGAAGTATTACAAACGCTCGGCTGCGTTTCAGGGGCCCGTGCAGGAGATGCCCGTCTTCACGAACGGAATCGAACTAGACCCATCGCGCAAAGACGCGTTCGGCGTACCGATCGTGCGCATCACGGGCAAGCGTCATGACGAAGATTTGAAGACGGCGCGTTTCATCGCATCGAAGGCCGAGGCTCTCTTAAAGGCTGCGGGCGCCATGGAGACGTTCTTGAAATTGCCCGGTAGCGCGACTTCGTTCGGGCAGCATCAGGCCGGGACGTGCCGGATGGGCAGCGATCCGAAAACGTCGGTGACCAATTCCTACGGGCAGTTGCATGCCGCGGACAACGTGTTCGTGGTCGACGGCAGTTTGCACGTGACCAACGGAGGATTTAATCCGTCGCTGACCATCCAGGCAGTGGCGTTTCGCGCCTCGGAGTTTATCGCCAGGAATTTTTAGCCGCCCGGCTTGCGCGAACGTTATAATTTGAACGTGATCGCTGAGCTGGCCGTCGAGAACTACGCCGTGATTGAACGCGTCCGGGTCCGGTTTCATCGCGGCCTCAATCTGCTCACCGGCGAAACGGGCAGTGGCAAGTCAATTGTGGTGGACGCTCTTGGCCTGTTGTTCGGCGGACGCGCATCGGCCGACATGGTCCGCTCTGGAGCCGACCGCGCGCGCGTCTCCGGCATCTTCGAAGTGTCCCCTAACGCGGCGCTGAAGGCGCTGCTGGACGGCGCCGGCATCGAGATTGAAGAGAACGAGCTGCTCGTCGAGCGTGAAATTCTGGCCAACGGCAAATCACGCGCCTTCGTCAACAGCCGCCCGGCCACGGGAGCTCTTCTGCGCGAACTCGCGCCGCATTTAGGCGAAATTCATGGCCAGCATGACCAACAACAACTGTTCCGCGCCGACGCGCAGCGCGAGATGCTGGACGCGTTCGCCGGCGTCGATGATTCCATTGCGGCGATTTACCATCAATGGCGGCACGCGTCGGCGGAGTTGGAAGAACTGGAGCGCACCACGCAGGAAAAACTGCGGCTCACCGACCTGCTGACGTTCCAGCGCAAGGAAATTGAAGAGGTCTCGCCGCGCCTGGGCGAGGACGCCGAGCTGGAAAATGAGCGCCGTGTGCTGCGCAACGTCGTGAAGGTGGAAGAATCGGCCAATGCGGCCTACGCGGCATTGTATGACGCCGAAGAAAGCGCCACGGCTCAACTCCAAGTGGTGCTGAAGAAGCTGGACGAACTGGCGCGCATCGACGAAGGCGTGGCTACCATCGCCGCGACGCTGAAGCCTGCCGTGTTCATGGTGGAAGAGGCGGCGGACGCGCTGCGCAGGTATCTGGGCAAGCTGGAAACCGATCCGGCGCGCCTGGATGACATCGAATCGCGGCTCGCAGCGCTCGAAAAACTGAAGCGCAAGTATGGATCGACGCTTGAAGAAGTGATGACCTTTTTCGAAAACGTCTGCCGTGAGTTGAACGCCGTGGAAACGTCGGCGGACCGGCAGGTGGCGCTCAAGAAACAAGTGGCGGAGCTGGCGGCGGCGTTCGAAGCGTCGGCCAAAAAGTTGACCGCGGCGCGCACAGCGGCGGCGAAGAAGCTGGGCAAGGCAGTGGAGACGGAACTAGCGTCGCTGGCCATGGAGCGCACGCGGGTCGAGATTCGCGTCAGCCCCGCGCCCTGGTCCGACCACGGCGCGGACGCCGTGGAGTTTCTCATGTCCGCCAACCCGGGCGAGGAGCCGAAGCCTCTCGAAAAAATCGCCTCCGGCGGCGAATTGTCGCGCGTCGCGCTCGCCTTGAAAACGTGCGCGTCAAAGCCTGGAAAAGGAATGCCACGCACGCTCGTCTTCGATGAAGTGGACGCAGGCGTCGGCGGCAGCGCGGCGGAGGCGGTCGGGCGGCGGTTGAAGAAACTCTCGGCGGGCGCGCAATTGCTGTGCGTGACGCATCTGCCGCAGATCGCCGGCTTCGCCGATCATCATTATTACGTCGAGAAGCACGAAGAGCGAGGCCGCACCGTCGCCAGCATCGCGGAACTGACGCCGGCGCAGCGGACCAAGGAAATCGGCCGCATGCTGTCGGGCGAAACCGTCACCACGGAGGCGCTGAAACACGCCGAGCGCCTGATCAAGCTGGCGGCGGAGTAGCGATGCGCTTCGCGATTTGGCTATGTGTGATGGGGGGTGCGATGTTGGGCGCCCAGGATGATCCTGCCGCCGTGGCCCACGCCATGTACGAGGAAATTCGGAAGCTGCCGGACGTAGTCCCAGAAGCGGCGCGAGATGAGGCGTTTCGCGCGATGCTGCAACGAATTCGCCAAGAGCCGAAGCAGTACCGGCTTGCGCTCGGTTCCAATTTGGCGATTTCCGCCGGGGAGGTCGCCACCGCGTCTGGAACTTTGCAGGAGATCGCAGACCTGTTGGTCGATGAAATGCGCGACGCACCTGAGAGGGCATCGGAATTGGAGCGCAGGAGCCTTGCGGAATTTGCTCTCTATTACCACATCCGGGTTTCGCTCGACGATCTGCTGTATCGCGCAGAGTTGGCGAAACTCGAAGATCGCGCACGGACGCGCGCCAGCGCCGACTTCACGCTGATGGACATGACTGGAAAGCCGTGGCACCTGAAGGACCTTCGCGGTAAAGTCGTGCTGGTCAATTTCTGGGCCACGTGGTGTGCTCCCTGTCAGCGGGAAATAGCGGATTTTCAGGCCATGCACGATCGCTTCGCCGATCAGGGGCTGCTGATCCTGGCCGTCACGTCGGAGGACGCGGCGACGGTGAAGCGCTACCAGGCGGATCGCCCGTTTACATTCCGCGTGCTGTTGGATCCGGGCGACATGGCGAGGAAACAGTTTCTCGTGGATGGCATCCCACAAAGCATGCTCTACGACCGCGAAGGCACGATGGTCGCGGAGATACCCGGCCCGTTGACGAAAGGACAGCTGCTCGACACGCTGGGCCGGGCAGGGTTGAAGTAAAGCAGGCGGGAAGGAGGCGAAACCGTCTACACTGACCTCTATGCTTCGAATTCTTCCTCTGCTGTTCTGCGCGCTCGCGTCGGGCCAGAACATGGACTGGCGCGCGATCAATGAAGAGACTCTGCGGCATTACCGCGCGCTGGTGCAGATCGATTCCACCGATCCTCCAGGTAATGAAACCAAGGTCGCGGAGTATGTGAAGAAAGTGCTGGACGCCGAAGGCATCCCTGCCGTGATCGTCGCCAAGGACCCCACGCGCGGCAACATCATCGCGCGGCTGAAGGGCAACGGATCCAAGAAGCCCATGATCATCATGGGGCACCTCGATACGGTGAAGGTCGATGCCTCCAAGTGGACGTTCCCGCCGTTCAGCGCGACTCTCAATGGCGGCTATATCTACGGCCGCGGCACGCTCGACGACAAAGATAATCTGACCGCCAGCATGATGACGATGGTCCTGCTGAAGCGCATGCACGTGCCGCTGGACCGCGACGTGATCTTCATCGCGGAGGCGGGCGAGGAGGCCGGGACGGCCTTTGGTATCCAATATCTGGTAAACGAACATTGGAGCGAAATCGAGGCCGAAATCTGCCTGGCCGAGGGAGGCCTGATCAGCCGGCGCAACGGAGAGGTCCGCTACGCGCTGATTCAGACGGCGGAGAAGTTGCCGCAGGGCGTGCGGCTGATCTCACATGGACCCGCTGGGCATGGGTCGCGCCCGCTCCGCAATAACGCGGTGGTGCATCTGTCACGCGCGGTCGAAAAAATCGCCATGTGGGATCCGCCGATGCGCTTCAACGACACGACGCGCTATTACTTCGAAAAGATAGGCACCGTCAGCACGCCTGAGGAGGCGAAGCGCTACAACGGCCTGTTCGATCCGGCAAAAGCTCCGGCGATCCGCGAATATCTGGCGGAAAACGAGCCGGGGCATTATTCGATGCTGCACACGTCCATCTCTCCGAACATGATCAGCGCGGGCTATCAGGTGAACGTGATCCCTTCGCAGGCCGAGGCCACGCTGGATGTGCGCGCGCTGCCCGACGAGAACATGCCGGCGTTTTTGGACATGATGCGCAAGGTGATTAACGATCCCCAGGTGGACGTGGTGGCGGACGACCGCAATCGCCGCCCGCCCGCGCCTCCGTCGCGCATCGATTCCGAGGCGTTCCACGTCATTGAAGCTGCGAATAAGAAGGTCTACAACGTGATCACGATTCCGCAGATGAGCACCGGCGCCACCGATATGGCGATGCTCCGCGCCAAGGGCGTGCAGTGCTACGGCATCGGTCCGATGGTGGATGAAGAGGACGCGCCCAAGGGCTTCGGCGCGCACAGCGATCAGGAGAGGCTGCTGGAAATCGCGCTTTATAAGTTCATCGAATTCAATTGGGAGACGGTGAACTCCTTGGCTGCGAAAAAATAGGTTATATGATCGGCGACGCGGACATTCCACTTAGGGCAAGTGTTGTGGCGCGCCGCTGGCGTGCGGCGTCGACCGCCGGGTCGACGGCCCGGATGCTGACGCATGGCGGTTCCGGCGTCGGCATGGCAATGTTCGAGCCGTCAAGTGGTTAAATGAACCAATGATCGTCATCATGGCCGGGCTTCCGGGCACCGGAAAAACGACGCTCGCGCGAGGGCTGGCTCATGAGCTTGGCGGCATCGTGCTGAACAAGGATGCCGTCCGCGCGGCGTTATTCGCGCCCGATTTTGTGGAATACTCAGGCGCGCAAGACGACCTGGTGCAGGAATTGATGGAACGCGCCGCGGAATATCTTCTCACTAGACATCCTCGGTTGACGGTTTTTTTCGACGGCCGCACGTTTTCGCGCGCCTATCAGATCGACCGCGTCGTGGCGCTGGCGGACAGGCTCGGCATGCCGTGGCGGATTATCGAATGTGTCGCGCCGGAGGATGTCGCACGGCATAGGATCGAGAGTGCCCGTGAGCATCCAGCAAAAAATCGCACCTTCGAGCTGTACAAAAAAGTCCGTGATTCGTTTGAGCCTATCGAGCGCCCAAAGTTGGTAGTGGATACGTCGAGGGCGGTCCACGGCGTGCTGGAGTATCTTACCCGCCAATCATGACGGCGAGTTCGTCCACCAGTGAGCGTAGCGTCTCCGACTGCCGTTCCAGAGCGTCGCTCGCCGTGGCGCTTTCCTGCGCACTGGCGGCGGCCGCTTGCGTCACCTGTTCCATGTGCAAGATGGCCTTGGCCACATGCTCGATGCCGCGCGACTGTTGCTCGCTGCCGAGCTTCACTTCATCCACCAGCGTGCGGGCTTTTGCAGCGCTGTCGGTGATGGAGCGCACCGCCTCGGCCACACGCTCTAGCTTGAGTTTCCCCTTGCTGGATTTGCCGATGGATTCCTCAATCAGCGCGGTGGTGTCGCGCGCCGCCTGCGCGCTGCGCTGCGCCAGGTTGCGTACCTCGTCGGCCACCACGGCGAAACCCATGCCGGCCTCACCCGCGCGCGCCGCTTCCACCGCGGCGTTGAGCGCAAGAATGTTGGTCTGAAACGCGATCTCGTCGATTACCTTGATGATGCGCGAAATCTTGTCGCTCGATGTGTTGATCTCGTTCATCGACGTAACCATCTCGTCCAGATTCCGGTTTGCGTCCTCGATGCGTGTGGATGCTTCCACCATGTTTTCCGCGGCCGCTTTGGAATGGCCCGCATTGCGGCTGGCCATGGAGTTGATCTCTTCGCTCGATGCGGACGTTTCCTCAAGCGAAGCTGCCTGCTGCGAGGCTCCGCTCGATAGCGATCGCGAGGCGGACTGAATCTGAGCGGCAGTGGAATTTAATTGCCCCGCTTCCTGCGAAAGCTGTTGGATCACATGCCGCAGGCTCCGGGCAATGTGGCGGATGGAAAGCGCGAGCACCGTGCCGATGCCGATTCCGGCAAGGCACGCTCCTGCCAAGCCCAGCGTTGCGTTGTGCATCTGCGCGGAAGCCTCGGCGCTGAGGTCCCCCGCGAGTTGATTCCCGCGATGGCTGAGACGTCCCGCCGAATCCACCATCGCTCCGCCCAGCCGCGCCCATTCGGTGAGTGTGGCGGCGAATGTGGGGCCTTTGTTTTCGTGCTTCTGCACCATGTCAATGATGCGGTTCAGCACCGGCTGATAGGCTTCGAAGTCGTGCTGAAGCTGATCGGCCTCCGGTCGAAGAGCGGCCATGGTTGGTGAGCCGGCAAGCACGGCGCGCAGTTGAGGGATCTCCTTTTCGGCCATGTGGAAGCGGTCCCACCCCTTCGGCAGCGAGCCCTCCTTCTGCACGGTGACGTAGTAAATGAAGTGGATGCGCGCGTTTAGAAGGTCGCGCTCCACTTTGCTGGCCAGTTCGTTCTCCGGCAGATATTCCTGGCAGACCGTCCTCAACTTGCCCGCGGTGTGCCAGGTCATCCAGAGGCCGAACAGGGCCACGGAGATCGTCTGGAACCAGATCAGCAGGAAGCCACCCTCGATCTTGCGGCCGATATTCCACTTCATGAAGAATCCCTTCTAAGGAAGCCTATCGGCCATCAAGCCACGCCTAAGAGTCAGGAAAAATCGGGGAGGCATCGCGAACCGCCTTCGCGCCAGCCCCGAATATGGGGTCCAGAAACTGGCCGGCAAGGTCTTCTGCCACCGGCGTGTCCGTCCCGTAGCGTTCCGGATATCGAGGTGGCAGATAGAACGTCCCGAAACACTTGTCGATCCACGGCAGCAGAGACGCGTAGTTTCTGTCGAGTACCTCCGGAGAATCGTTCGTATGGTGCCAGTGATGGAAGGCGGGTGTCGAGACGATCCACTCCAGCCATCCAAAGCGCCAATTTACATTGGCATGTATAAAAAAGCCCCACAGGGTGCCAACAATTGTCACCAGGACGGGTACAAGATCCACATTCCGGGCCAACGGCTGCGCTAGCCCGAGGGCATACATTGGGATCATCGTGCAGAGGCGGGTGAACAGGATGTCGACAGGATGGGCGCGGGAATTGACCAGCCAGTCGAGCTCCTCCGCGCTGTGATGGACCGCGTGGAAGCGCCAAAGGAGGGGAATCCGGTGCGACCAGCGATGCGCCCAATACGCGCCGATTTCCCCGGCGATCAACGCCAGGCCGATCCGAATGGCCGCTGGCAGACCTGCCGTCCAATCGTAGAAAGCGCTGGGAGTAACCCGATGCAAGGCTGCGGCGGCCATGGACATCGGCAGCACCAGAACAAGACGCGGCAGCAGATTGGCCGAGAAATAGTACACCAGGTCCGCGCCGAGGGCCTTTCGAAATACTTTCTGCCTGTGCAGCCCCCACAGCTTTTCGAGCGGGATGAAGATCGCCGCCAGAACCGCCAGCCAGAGACAGAGCCGGATGAATTCAAGGCCAAACGTGCGCATTACTTAAGGTAAGATCGTCTGAAACCTCGCCGGGGATTAATGCCGCCGTCCGCGTAGCCTGGAACCGATCGGAATCGCCAGCAGTCCGAGGCCAATCAGGGCCAGCGTCCCAGGTTCTGGCGCGGCCTGTAGACTGACGCCATCGAGAAGCGCGAAGGGGGGAAGCCCGTTCGGCGTGCCAACCGCCATGAATGACAACGTCTCGCTGGCGCTGGTCGCGACGTAGTTGAACGTTTGATAATACCAGCCCGTGAATCCGTGGTTGACGTTACTCAGCGCCACCGTGTCCTGGGTCACCGAGCCCAGCGTCACGTCCCAACCTTCCGTCGTCGGGCCAGTAAAGCTGTATTGTTGCGCTCCGCCCCAATAAAAGCCGAGGACGTAGGTCTGGCCAATCGTCAGGCCGTTAATGGTCTGATAGATGGGCCCCTGATTGTAAACCGGGTCGGCGGCGACGAAGTTTCCACCATCCGGGCTGGTTCCGGGCAGGCCATTATTCGAGCCATCGTTAGGACCCCAAAGGGCCAAAGAGCCCGCGGAACCGGTGGTGTCGCCCACCACGTCCGCTGTGCCGGGAGCGAAAATGAAGTTGTAGCCGGTGGTGGTCCAGCCGGTTGCGTTGGTGTTGTAACCCAACTGGCCGTTGCCATTCGTTGTGGTCTCGAAGCTCCCGTTGGTGACGTAAAGTGTGTTGGCGATCGCAGGCGCAGCCACAATCAGGACGAGAGAGGCGGCGAACGAAATCCGAAAGCTGCGGTCTGACAAGCACTTACCCCTTATTTTCTGAGACTTTGGGCGATCTCGAACCCACGCGCTAAGATACCGCGACTCTCCTAGCGTAAAGGGTAGTAGGGAAACCAACAATAAGGGATAGTACCCAAGACGGGCGCAAATATTACCCACTTGGGTGGGCCACTGCTCCCACCCGTCTAAGCTCGCCCTAGTTCTCAGCCCACTCGCGCTCTAGCATGCGTGAATACTCGCCGCTGGCGTAAATCTCAAAATCGAAATTCATCTGGCCCACGTCGGTAAACTGCGCCTGGCTCTGGCGGCAGAGGAAGATCGAATCGGCGTAGCGATAGTAGTTGCGGACAAAATCGTTCGCCAGCACGCCGCGCTCCGGAATGTCGGCCAGCAGCGCGTTCAGGCCCAGCGCGCGCATAAAGATCGATTTGAAATCGGCGACGCCCCATTTGCGCAGTTTCGCCTGAACCGTGACCGGAGTATTGTGGACCAGGTACGCCGCGAAGCTCTGAAACTTGATCCCAGGATCGCAGCCCGGCTGGCGCTCGATGTGGTCCAGGCACTGGTAAATCCAGCGCACCAGGTCCTTGCCCACATAGAACAGCATGCGGATTTCGCAATACCTGCCCTCGAGCAGGGATTCATCCAGCTCCTCCGTGGTGCGTTCGCCCGTGGGCAGCAGGCCCTGCAACATCAGGCTGGCTCGTGAGCTCTCGACTAATTTGTCAGGCCCTCCGGCGTCCGCAAAGGGGTGGAGGATCAGCGGCGGCAGTTTCCGTGCGGCGCCGTTCATGGTTGGTATCGAGCCGATGGGGCTGGGTAGCATGACGTTTCGCTCACTCAGTATGCCAAATTAACGGCGCTCCTCAAGCAGTACTTTTGCCTCAATTGTTTTGTCCCCGCGGATTACCTTAACCAGTACCAAATCGCCAGCCTTATGTGCGCGGAGGGCGTAGGTAAAGTCATAGAGATTGGCGATGTCCTTGCCGTCGAATTCGATGAGAATATCGCCCGCTTTCAGGCCCGCCTTGGCCGCGGGCGTGCCGTCGCGAACGTCGGCGAAGCGCACACCCTTGGGGGGTTCATTAAAGTCGGGAATGCTGCCGAACGCCGGTCCATAGCCCGACCCTCCGCCGCTGCCCACCGGTGCAGCCGGAGCGGCCACGCGCTGATACTGCGGCCGCGGCTCGTTTTCCAGGTGTGTCGTCAGGTCGGCGATGTAATCCAGCAGCTTCGCCGCAGCCGGCGCGTCGATCTTGTCCGCCGTGTCGCTCGGCTTGTGATAATCGGCGTGCAAGCCGCTGAAAAAGAACAGCACCGGGACACCTTTGGTGGTGAACGACGTATGATCGCTCGAACCATAGCCGGCTTTTTCCGCCATATCGACCGATAGGCCTATGGGAGGCTTCATTTCTTCCAGCAACTTGGGGAACGTCGACCCGGTACCGCTGCCGCTCAGGTAAATCTTGCCTTCCCGGATGCGGCCGATCATGTCCATGTTGATCATCGCTGTGGCTTTTTCCAGCGGCAGAACGGGGTGATTCACGTACCATTCGCTGCCCAACAGGCCCAGCTCTTCGCCCGCGAAGTTCAAAAACAATATGCCGCGTTTCTGTTTCGACTCATGCGACGCCCAGCGCGCCAGTTCGATCACGCCCGCCGTGCCCGATGCGTTATCGTCCGCGCCCGGATGAATCGTGCCCATCTGCGAGGGTGCCAGCGAATGCTCGTCTCCCAGGCCCAGATGGTCGTAATGTGCCCCGATGACCACGTATTCGTCGGTTTCGCCCGGCCAGTACGCCGCGACGTCATGGACTACTTTGGTTTCCGTCCGCACATCCACCGATAGATCGACCTTCAGTTTCGCCATCGCGAAGGAATGCGGATGACCTCCGTCGATCTCCTTTTCAACCGCGTGCAGGTCCTGCCCCTCGGCCTTCATCCAGCCTTCTGCGGTGGCGAATTTCATGCGCACGAATAGCACGCCCGCGTCCTTGGGCCCCGAAGCGTCGGTGAATTTACCCAAGTCGTCCGCCCCTTCATGGCGACCGGTATCGTTGATGAGGATCACGCCGCGCGCTCCGTGCATTTTGGCATTCACCGCCTTATCGGCAAAACTGACGTGATCCTGATGCGGATTTTCATTCGGCTCGTGGCGCAGGATCAGGACGAACTTGCCCGTCGCATCGACGCCCTGATAGTCGTCATAGCCCGATTTTTTATCGGTGACGCCGAAGCCGGCGAAAATCACCTCGCCGCGAGCCTCGCCCGAGGACGAAAAGCTGAGGGGCAGAAAATCCTTCGACGCTGCCAGTGTCCCGGCCGCGCCCGCATCGGTGAATTTCAGGTGGTTTTTCGCGCCCATGTGCGCGCCCAGAGCGACGGGAAATGAAACCTCGAAGTTCTTTCCATCGGCGGGCTTCAAGCCAAACTCGCGATACTGCTTGGCGATGTAGTGGGCGGCTTTCTCCAGCTCCGGCGAACCGGTTGCCCTACCTTTCAACTCGGGCGACGCCAGATAGCGGACATGCGCCATGTAAGCGTCCGGACTGATGTCAGCGGCAAGCGCCGCCAGCGGAAGGAGAAACAGGAATCGCCGCATTTATTTCTTTATGATCGTCGGAATCGCCACAGTACAACAGCTATCGTCGTTCTTGGCCGCGGCGGTCTCGGCGGCCTGATGGTCCAGCTCCATCTTAATCAGGGTTTGCAGTGTGTCCCACGGTACCGCTCCTTCCAGCTTGCGGCCATTCAGGAAGATGGTCGGCGTGGCGTTGATGCCCAGCGCAGTGCCTTGCGCCACCGATGCGTTCACCTCCGGCGCCATGACCTTGCTTTCCAGGCAGCGGCTCATCTGCATGCTGTCCAGGTTCTTCGACGCGGCGAATTCCTGCACCTTGGAGTTCAGGTTATCCAGCCCGATGTAGCTCTGGTTCTCGTAAATCCAGTCGTGAAAATCCCAGAACGCCGACGGGTTCAGCTTGTAAACACAGCGGCCGGCCAAGGCTGCCGAGCGAGCCCAGTTGTGAATCGCGTCGAGAGGGAATTCGCGATAAAACACTCGCACTTTATCCGGGAACGCTGCGGTGATCTGCTTGTGGATGACATCGGCTTCCTGTTTGCACAGGGGGCACTGAAAATCGCTGAACACCACCACCGTGACCGGAGCTTTGGCGGGTCCCAGGCTGGGTGCGCCCTTGACGTCCAGCTTGTCCAGATTGGCCTGGAACGGGCTCTTGTTGATGTCGTAAACGTCGGCGCGAAAAAGCTTCTTCCCGTCGCTCGAAAGGAAGTAGTGCTGGATGGGCAGTTCCGCGCCGTTGTAGGTCAGGTGCACCGAGACGTCCAGGAAGCCTTTCAGCTCTTTCGATTCCTTTACGTCATCGATCTTGACGCCCACCTCGGGCCGCCACAGTTCCAGATGGCGCAAATAGGCTTCGAGGGTCGCCTTGTCGAAGCCGGATTTATCGGCTGCGGCGGCGAATCCGGCGGTCATCAGAAGAATGCTGGCAATTAGTTTCATGGAAATCCTTGTGTCTTACATTACGGGCCCGATGCGCCAGGGAACAAACTCCCTGTGACCGAGGCGTTCGCTCGCGGTGCGCTCGCCCGAGGCGGCGCGAAGCAAGGCGTCGAAAACTTCGTGGCCGACCTCGGCGACGGTGGAATCCCCGTCGGCGATGCGGCCCGCGTTCACGTCCATGTTTTCCTTCATCCGGTTGTACATGGCCGAATTGGTGGCGATCTTCAGCACCGGAATGGTCGGAAAGCCGATGGCGCTGCCGCGCCCTGTGGTGAAAGCGATCAGGTTCACGCCGCCCGCGCCCAAGCCGGTGAGCGAAACGGGGTCAAAGCCAGGCGTGTTCATGAACGAAAATCCGGGGACGGTTACGCGCTCGGCGTAATCGTAAGCGTCATTCAAAGGCGTGGTTCCGGCCTTCGCTACCGCACCCAGCGATTTCTCCAAAATGTTCGTCAGTCCGCCTTCTTTGTTGCCGGGCGAAGGATTGTCGTCAAAGCTGCCTTCGAAGCGCGCGAGATATTTCTTATAGCCTTCGACGAAGCCGAGAAGCTTTTCCGCGACAGCACGATTGCGCGCGCGGCGGACAAGCAAGTGCTCCGCGCCGAAGATTTCCGTGGTTTCGGCCAGCACGAAGCTGGCGCCCGCCTGTGCGAGGAGATCGCAAGCGACGCCCAGTGCCGGGTTCGCCGTGATGCCGGAAAACGAATCCGATCCGCCGCAGTTCAGCCCGACGCTAATTTTCGATGCCGGCAGCGCCACGCGCTTTTCCGACGCCGCGCGTTCGATCATGCGGTCGATTTCGCGGCGAGCGGCCTCAATGGTCGCCGAGGTGCCGCCGGAGCTTTGCAGGGTCATGCCAACCAACCGCTCGCTGCGCGGCGTTCCCGCGCCTAAATAATGATCGATCTGGTTCACCTCGCACCCCAAGCCGAGGATCACAGCGGCGGAGACGTTCGGATGGTCCAGCACGCCGGCCAAAGTGCGCCGGAGCTGCGCCAGATCGGGCCCCGGCGACTGTCCGCAGCCATCGCCATGCGGGAACGCGACGACGCCATCGACGCCCGGGGGAAGGGAACCGTAGCTCTCCGCAATTCGCTCCGCTGTATGCGCGGCACAGTTGCTGGCGGCGACCACGGCGATGTAGTTGCGCGTGCCGGCGCGTCCGCCTTCGCGCAGGTAGCCTTGAAATGTCGGTGCGTCGGCCGGCGCCGAAGGAATCGGAATATCGCCGGTGGGAAATTCGTAATGGAACGACAGCTCTTCAAACGCCACGTTGTGCGTGTGGACGTGGTCGCCGGGTTCGATGGCCTTCGACGCGCGTCCGATGATCTGCCCATAGCGGACCAGTGTTTCGCCAGTGGCAACGTGCTTCAACGCAACCTTATGACCGGCGGGAACGGCTGTGCGCGTGATCAGCCGATGTCCAGCGATGTGAAGCTCGGCTCCGGCGGACAGTGGCACGCGGGCGATGGCAACGTTGTCGCGCGGATGCAGCTGAATGGCGGAGTTTTCCGCGGTGGGGAGTTTCGAAATGCCAACGAGGCTCATGTATGGTTATCTCAGTAACACGGTTTCGCAAATCTGCTCGCCAGTGTGCACGTGCAGTTTCCCGTTGACGGGATGAATCCAGTAACCTTCTTTACCTGGCACAGGAATTTGCGCGGGGCCATCAACGAGAAGAAATTCGCCCGCTTCGACGCCCTCAATCAATCGCCCGATATGGATATGGACGTGGCACTGGGTACGAACGTTATCTCCGTTGTACGCAATTCCCCAGCGGTCGCCCCATTTTTCCTTGGCCTTCTCAATCGCCTTGGTCCACAGTTCCAGGCGCGTTTCAGCCGAAAGGTCGGCGATGCGCTGCATTCCGACAGTCTGTTCGCGGGGCAGCGCCAGCAGTCGGTTGGGCTTTTTCGGATTGGCGTCGGGCAGAAAAAACACGCGGATGTCCTTGGGCTGCTCCTCGGTGACGCGGCCCAGGCTGCACTGCCGCGCGGCCAGCGTTTCCGGTTTCGCGACGTCGCAAGGGCAAGGCGTTTGCGCGCTGACAACCAGGACCTGGGTACAAAAAATCGCGGCAGCCACGACGGTACGCATCTAGTCATTATACTGGAGGCTTGTCGCGACGCTGGTTCCTTGCACCCCTGTTGCTGCTCTATCTGCTCGATCTGGGCGGAGTCGGATTTTTGAGCACCGATGAGCCGCGCTACGCCTCGATCGGTCGCGCTATGGCACGCTCCGGCGATTGGATCACGCCCCGGCTGGACGGCTCTGGCTGGTTCGAAAAGCCTCCGCTCTTATATTGGATGGTCGCGGCGGGGCATGAAATCGGCCTTCCCGAAGAATGGGCCGCGCGCCTGCCCGTGGCTTTGTTCAGCGTCGCGTTTTTGCTGCTGATGTATCGTTACGTCGCGCAGGAGTACACCCCGAAAACAGGCATCGCCGCGGTGACGATTCTTGCAACCTCCGCCGGATGGCTGGCTTACAGCTTCGGCGCGCTCACCGATTTGCCGATGGCCGCTATGCTCGGTTCGGCCATGCTGTTCGCGTTTTTCGAGAAGCGTTCCTGGGGCGGATGGGCGTCCGGCGCGGCGCTGGGCCTGGCGATCCTGGCCAAGGCGTTCGTGCCGGTTGTCCTTTTCGCCCCTTTGTTTTTGCTGGCAAAAGGCCGCCGCGTGCCGATCTTCTGCGCCACCGTGGCCGTCGCCGCCCCCTGGCATATCGTCTGTTATGCCCGCAATGGGTTCGTTTTTTGGGACGAGTATTTCTGGAAACAGCAGTTCGGGCGATTCTTCACCACCGAGCGCCAACACGTTCAAAAATGGTGGTTTTACGTCCCAGTCCTACTGGGAGGTCTGTTCCCCTGGACGCCTCTGGCGGCACTTGCTTTCCTGAAATCCACGTATGAGGACCGGCGGATGCGCTGGCTGGGCGCGTGGATTTTGTATGGGTTCGTTTTTTTCTCCGCGTCGCAAAACAAGCTGGCCGGGTACGTTTTGCCTCTGATGCCGGCGGTAGCGCTGCTGCTGGCCGTGGGAATCGACAAGGTGCGGGAAGAACACGGAATCTTCCCCTGGCTGCTGGCCGCGAGCGCGGGGATGCTGATCGCCCTGCCAACCGTGGTTCACGCGCTGCCCGACGCCATGCTGGCGGGTATGTCGAAAACGCACGTCCATCCCGCGCTGGCGACGCCTTTCGCCCTCGTTGCGGGCGTGGTCCTGTGGCTGGCGCGCCGGAACAAACCTACGCTGGCAATCCTGACGACGGGGATGGCCGTGGTCTGCGGCATTGCCTATTTGAAGGGTGCGGTATTCCCCGAATTGGACCGGCGCGTCTCTGCACGAGGCTTCTGGAGGGAGCACGGACGCGACGCTTGCATCGATAACGTCGGCCGCGCCTGGGAATATGGACTGAATTACTACGCCGGGCGTCCTTTGCACGCCTGCGTGGAGGGCGAAACGCCCCGGATCGCGGTGGAAGCCGGGCGTTTAGTCGTGAAATAGCGTCGCGACCATCCTAGGCCAAATGGCCATTACACAACTTTATAGGCTTGTTTCGGGCGTGCTACACTTCACAAATACCTCGTGGTAGGCCTTCAGGGTCTGTATTGCCAGAATCAGTCTAGAAAATAAAAGAGGAGAACTGCATGACCAAGCGATTGTTCCGCTCTGTCTGCATTTTAGCGGCGTTGTTGTTAGTCTCGGCGCCGTTCGTGTTTAGTCAATCGATCACTACCGCGGACGCAGTCGGCGTGATCACCGATAGCTCCGGCGCAGTGGTCCCGGGTGCGACGGTCACCATTCGTAGCTCGGAATCAGGCGAAGTCCGGACGGTCACCGCGAATGCGCAAGGCCAGTATCGCTTCCCGCTGATGAAGCCGGGCGAGTATGTCGTTTCGGCCTCGGCCAAAGGGCTGAAGTCGAACTTGAACAAGATCAGCCTGCTCGTCGGTCAGGAGCAGGAAGTCAACATCGCAATGAACGCGCAGGGCACCAACACCATTATTGAGGTGACCTCCGAAGCCCCCATCGTTCAGGCGGAAAACGCCAATCTGGAATCGAACTTCAATTCGCAGCAGGTGCAGAACGTCCCCATGGCGGGCGGCGATCTGACCACTCTAGCGATGACCGTTCCCGGCGTCCGCGTCGCGGTCACCGGCGGCTCTGGCAACATGAACGCCAACGGCATACCGGGATCGTCGATTTTGTATACCCTGAACGGCACCGACGAAATGGATCCGGCCAACAACCTGAATAACTCCGGCGCCAGTAACAATCTTCTCGGCGCGAACGAAGTGAGTGAAGCCGCAGTCGTGCTGAACGCCTACAGCCCGCAGTATGGACGCATGGCGGGCGGCCAGGTGAACCTGGTGGGTCTGTCCGGAACCAACCAGTTCCATGGAAATGTATTCTACAACTACAACTATCAGGGCCTGAACGCCAATTCCTTCTTCAACAATGTGACCGGAACCCCCAAGGGCCGCGCCGACGCGCATCAATTTGGCGGACGCTTCGGCGGACCGATCTGGAAGAACAAGCTGTTCGGCTTCTTCAACGACGAAAACCTGCGCTATGTGCTGCCGGGTGCGGGCGTGGTTTCTCTGCCTTCGCCGCAGCTTCAGGCCTACACGCTGGCCCACGTGCCCACGGCGTCCGTGCCTTTGTACAACGACTACATCAACCTGATCAAGGGGTCGCCCGGCATCAACCGCGCGGTTCCGGTGACCAACGGTTCGGGCCAGTTACAGGACGGCAATAAGCACTTGGGTTGCGGCAACGGCACCTTCCCCGGCACGCCCGACGGCTCCGGCGGGACGTTCGGCGTCACCACGCCTTGCGCGGTGGCGTTCGGCACCAACAACACCCAGCTCAACACCGAGCAGTTGTATACCATCCGCGTGGATTATAACCTCACCAACGCCCAGAAGCTGTTCTTCCGCGTGGAGCACGATTTCGGCTTGCAGGCCACCGGCACCAGCCCGGTGAATCCTCTGTACAATGCGCTCAGCAACCAGCCGTCGTGGCAGGGCAGCGTGAACTACACCTACGTGATCACGCCGGCCATTGTAAATAACTTTATCGGTTCGGTGCTGTGGTACTCGGCGCTATTCGGCGTCGCCGACTTCGCCAAGACCAGCGCATTGATGCCGGATTCGATCGCCATCGGCGACGGCGGAGCCAACGGCGGCGGTTTCGCAACCGTGGGCGCGGGCGCGTTCCCCAACGGCCGCAACGTCGGCCACGGCCAGTTGATCGACGATTTGTCGTGGACCAAGGGCCGCCACACCATCAAGGCCGGTATCTCCTATCGCTACGACCAGTACACCTATTCAAGCATCGCGTCGGGCGCGTTCCTCGGCGCATACAGCCTCAGCGATCTGGCGGATTTCGCCAATGGCAGCCTGAACTACGGGAAAGCCAACCTCGGCAGCAGCTTTACTCAGAGCTTCCCGAAGTACGGAGCACTTCACTTCCGCATTCCCTCGGCCGATTTTTATGTGTCGGACGAATGGGCCATCGGCAAGAACCTGAAGCTCACCTACGGTCTGCGCTTTGAGAAGGACTACAACCCGAGCTGCAATGAGACCTGCTTCGTGGTCACCAACGTTCCCTTCGGCTCCTCGGGTTACCAGGGCGGCGTGACCGTGCCCTATAACAGCACGATCAAGACGCAGGCCAACACGTTCTATAACGTGGAGTCGATCATCCCGCAGCCGCGCGTCGGCATCGCCTACAAGCCGTTCGGTAGCGACAAGACCGTTATCCGCGCCGGCATCGGCCTGTTCTCAACGAACTTCACCGACGGTCTGGCGGGTGCCTTCTCCAACCAGATTCCGAACAAGTTCGCTCCTTCGGGGCTGGTGGCCGGCAACATCGGGCTGATCACCGATCCGACGACCGCGGCTTACACCGCCCAGGCTTCGGCCAACGCCTTCTTCGCGGGCTTTGGATCGGGCTACACCCTGGCGCAACTCCAGGCTGCCGTGAAGCCGGCGACGTTCTCGACGCCGAGCATCGTGGCCGGGCCTCCGACCTTCCGGGCCGTGAAGGATATCGAGTGGAGCTTTGAAATCGAGCACACTATCACCACGCACAACCTGGTGACGCTGTCATACGTTGGCAATCACGGATACAACGTCCAGGAAACCGTGAATGCCAACATGTACACCGGTTCGGCCGGCGTTACGCGTTATGGCGGCGGCTACAGCGGCCTGCCGACGGCGGCGCCCGACGCGCGATTCGTTTCGGTCACGCAGTACCTGAACAACGGCATCAGCAATTACGACGGCCTGACCGTTCAGTATCGCCACACATTCACCTACGGCCTAACGGCCCAGGTGCACTACACCTGGAGCCATGCTTTGGGCACGGTGGGCTACTACAATCCGTTCAACGTGGCCACCGGCTATGGCAGCCTGAACTTCGACAATCGCCATCAGGTGGCGGGCGACCTGCTGTGGACGCAACCGCACAAGTTCGAAAACCGGGCCATCAACGCCCTGGCGCAGGGCTGGAACGTCGGCGTGAAGATGTACCTCTACAGCGGTGCGCCGTTCACTCCGACTGACAGCAAGATTCCGGCGCAGGTCAACTCAGCCGGCGGCGTGCTGACGCCGATCGCGGACCTGTTGGTCCCGAGCGCGGTCAACGCCAACTGCGGGAAGGTCGCCGTCAATGCGCCTTGCCTTCCCAAGACGGACTTCGCCACCTGGTCGTCCACTTCGGGCACGGCCAGCGCGATTCAGACGGACTGGGGCAATATCGCTCCGGATAGCTTCCGCGGTCCGGGCTACTTCGATATCGATACGCAAATCTCGCGCAACTTCCCCATAAAGGAAAAGTACGTATTCAACTTGGGGGCGCAGATGTACAACATCATGAACCACCCGAACTTCGCCAATCCGTCCCCTACGCTGTCGTCCGGATCCTTCGCGCAGATCACCGGGACTGTTGGCCCTCCCACCAGCATCTACGGATCGTTCCAGGGCGCTTCGGTGTCCGGACGCGTCATCGAGGTGATGGGACGCTTCACCTTCTAGTTGGCAACG
>Ga0209698_10000288_pt1 | contig 56154 bp, 43 predicted proteins | sample LitLauG_LLR_2012_FD_187203 | JGI IMG/M metagenome (GOLD analysis project Ga0209698, IMG submission 187203) | Freshwater sediment microbial communities from Pennsylvania, USA - Little Laurel Run_MetaG_LLR_2012 (SPAdes) (version 2) | ecosystem: Environmental > Aquatic > Freshwater > Creek >...
ACGTGGCGTTGGGATGAATGATAAACGCGGTGCTGCCAGTGGTGCCGTAGATATTGCCGCTGTTATCAGGGGCTAGCACATCGGCCCCAAAACCGAAGGAGCCGCCGTTCAGGGGATTTCCCAGCAACGTCGCGCTTGCCGACTCCAGGAAAACGTTGGACCCATTGCCGTATACAAACGCTCCCGCACCCACGGTGAAAGCATTACCCATGTTACCGGGATTGATTGTCTGCACCAGGTTCGAGGGAGGGGCATATACGGCTGTCGGACTGAAGATCAGCAGGGGACCGTTAGGATCCAGAACCCAGAGGTTGTCGATGCCGTCGATGGCGATGGCCTGCGGTTCAACTACACCGTTGGTGATGGTGTTGCCCGTGTCCTGCACGCCGTTGGTGTACTCCGTAACGGTACTGCCGACCTCGTTGGCGGCCCACAGATTGCCGTACGGGTCGAAAGCCAAGCCAGTGGGATGATTGAGACCGCTGGTGATCGTCTTACTGGTTTGTTGCACATACGAAGAGTTGTAGATGAGGATCTGGGCTGCGGCATAGTTGGCGACGTAAAGATTGCCTGAGGCATCGACCGCGAGCCCATACGGGTCGCTCAGTGGCTTGTTTTTGGCGAAGCTGGCCGATGTCAGAACGGCCAGGCACAGGGTCAGCACAAACAGCGACGAAAACAGGCGCGTGATTTTCATCCGGAATCTCCTTCTTTGGGCCGAGCCAAAGAACCGAAGGAGTGTATATCAGTTCCGGCCGTTTTCGATACTGGAAACAACAGTTTTCACAGGCTGTTCATGAAGGGGTACCCTGACGGTCTGAGGTCCGCACCAGCACAGTCGAAGATGCACACCTGCGCAAACTTTTGCGACCCCCCTGGCTGCTCCAACCCGAGTGTGACTCAGCCGTCGGATGGCGGAACGGAGGGCGAGGCTGCGGAGGGGTCGCACCGGTCAATGTTAGAGCAAAGCGTATCGTTCCGTTAGAAAAGCCCAACCGCAGATACCGCCGATTGGATCAGGACGTAGCATTCGCCACCGCGAGGGTGGATGGACGAACTTCCCGTTCGATGGTGCGTGAGAGCTTGTCTTGCGCCACCTCGAGATCGTAAGCGGACTGAAGATTCAGCCAAAAGCCCGGGCTGGTATTGAAGTATCGAGCCAGCCGCAAAGCCGTATCGGGAGTAATGCTGCGGCGTTCGTGGACGATCTCGGCAACGCGCGTCACCGGGACACGCAGGTCGAGCGCCAGCCGATTCATGCTCAGGCCGAGCGGCTCCATGAAATCGGCGCGCAGAATCTCGCCGGGATGGATGGGAGAAAGAAGTTTTTCGCGCTTGGCTTTTTCACGCATAGCCATGGATGCCTTTTTAGTCCTTATGCTTCAGTGATAGTCGACGATCTCAATTTCGTAAGCATTGCCCTCGCGCCAAACGAAGCACAGACGCCACTGTTCGTTAATTCGGATACTATGCTGCCCCTTGCGCTCGCCGCGCAAAGCTTCCAGGCGGTTCCCCGGCGGTGCTGCCAAATCGCGCAATTCCGTGGCGCTATCCAATTGCCGGAGCTTGCGTCTTGCGATGCGCTCGATAGCCTGAAAGCGGCGGCTCGGCTGCCGGCGGTGAAGTCGCCCGGTTTCCGCGCAGCGGAACGACTTGATCACGGACCTGATTGTATACTGTGTGGCGTTTAACGTCCAACGGAAAACTATCCGCCGCTGGCTCAAAGAGCCCGCCCAAGCGGAGCTTGGGGGGGCACCTTCAGGCGTGGAAGGGTAGTGCCACCCGTCCCACTCAGACGTTTCCGAACGATGAGCTTTATGGCCTTACCTCGCAGATGCGGCGCGCGGCCGTGTCGGTCGCCAGCAACATCCGCCGAGGGTAAGGGACGCTACTACCGCAAGGAATTTGCGCAGTTCCTGTATCGGGCTTGGGGCTCGCTGCTCGAACTAGAAACGCAATTGTTCATAGCACAAGAACCCCACTGTCCCGCAGGATGGAAGAAACGAACGAAAGATCCAGGCCGAATCCTGAATGGTCTAACAAAGAGCGTTTGGGAGGGGATCAGCACCAGTGGCTGAGAGCTTTTTCCCATTCAATGCCCCCTTTCCCCATGTGATGCAAATCACAGCCATCCGTGACTGTCCGCGTTGACCGGCCCTCACCCGAAACCGTATCCTGTTGATATTGAAATTGAATTTCATTTTCAATTAGGAAACGGACCCTAATACGATGCTTCAGGCATTCATCATCACGCTGCGCGAAGGCGTCGAAGCCGCCCTCATCGTCGGGATCACGCTCGCCTATCTGGCCAAGATCGGCCGCAATGACCTGCGCAAGTCTGTCTACGCCGCGCTGGCTGCGGCTTTTGCCGGATCGATCGGGATCGCGGTCGTGCTCTCGCGCCTCAATTGGAACCAGGATATTTTCGAAGGCTGGGTCATGTTGGTGGCAGCCGTGTTCGTCGTCACCATGATCGTCTTCATGATGAAGACTGGCCGCAAGCTCAAGGGCGAGATCGAAGGCAAAGTCGGATTGTTCGCCCGCGGCGACGCCTGGATCGGTCTCTTCCTCTTTGTTTTTCTCATGGTGCTGCGCGAGGGCGTCGAAACCGTTCTAATCCTTTCGGCAGTGACGCTGAACTCCAGCGAACTGATGAGTTTCATCGGCACCGTCCTGGGCGTCGTGGTCGCCATAGTGTTCGGCGTGATGTTCGTCAAGGGCAGCGTCAAGATCAACCTGCAGAAATTCTTCAAGGTCACGACGGCGATTCTCTTTTTGGTGGCCACGCAACTAGTCATCGCCGGCCTCCACGAGCTTTCGGAGAACGGTGTCCTTCCCTCTTCCCGCCAGGAGATGGCCATTATCGGGCCCATCGTCCGCAACGATCTCTTCTTTTTCATCACTATATTTGCGCTGGCCGCCCTGATGGTGTTGTTTGAAATGAAGAGCCGCCAGCCGGTGGCGCTGCCGGAAGCCGCTGCCGCCCGCCGCAAGGCGCTCTGGACCGCCCGCCGCGAGCGCCTCTGGATGGCTTCGGTTTATGTCTTCTCTTTCATATTCATCGTGATGGTCACGGCCAGCTTCATTTACGAGAAGAGCGCCAGCGCACTCTCACCCGCCGCGGAAGTCACGTTCGTCGACGGCAAGGTCTCGATCCCGCTGAAACAGATTTACGACGGCGAACTGCATCGCTTCGAGGCAAGAGAGGGCGGCGTCGAAGTGCGCTTTTGGCTGTACCAGAAGCCTGATGGAAAGATTGCGACCCTCTTCGACGCCTGCGAAATCTGCGGCCCGATCGGCTTCTATAAAGGAGCGCAGGGCGTGATTTGCAAGAACTGCGCCGCGCCCATCAACCCGCAGTCGGTTGGGATGGCCGGCGGCTGCAATCCGATCCCGCTGAAGGCGCAGGTGACCGACGACGCGGTCATCGTCTCCGAAGCTGACATTGCCGCGGGCAGACACTACTTCGAGCAAAAATAATGTTTCCCCGCCTCGTCTACGAATCGTTTCGCCGCCAGGGGCGCCGCAAGCTTCTGGCGGGGGTTGCGATCACGCTGGGCGTGGCGGTCGCCACGGCGATGATTGCCGTCGCCACCGATATCGGCGACAAGATTAACCGCGAGTTGCGGAGCTATGGCGCGAACCTTGTGGTCACGCCGCAGGAAGATACGCTGGACGTAGAAGTCGGCGGGGTCAACCTTAAGCCTCCGAGCGACGGCGCGTTTCTCATCGAAGCGGACCTGCCAAAGATTCGCGGGACTTTCTGGCACAACAACATCGTTGGCTTTTCGCCGATGCTGCCGGTTACCGTAAAACTCGACGCGAGAGAAGTCACGCTAGTCGGCACTTACTTCAATAAGCCGCTCCGTTTCGGAAAAGAAGACTTCGGCACCGGTGTGCGGATCACGCATCCCTGGTGGAGAGTTTCGTGCGGGGATGGAAAAGAATCTCCGAATTGTGCCTGGCCCGCGGACGACTCTCAGAATGTGCTGATCGGGGAACGCCTGGCAGCGAGACTCAACCAGAAACCGGGCCATACGATCGCAGTCTCGGGGCACCCGCTTACCATTTCGGCCATCCTCTCGACCGGTGGGGATGAAGACGACCAGATCGTCGCGCCGCTTGCCCTCGCGCAGCAAATTCTGGGCAAACCCGGCGCGGTGCGCCGCGTCTACGTCAGCGCTCTGACCAAGCCGCAGGATGCGCTCTCCGTCCGAGATCCGAAGACGATGACTCCCGAGGTTTACGACCGCTGGTACTGCTCTCCGTACGTGCAGTCGATTGCTTACCAGTTGCAAGAGGTCATTCCGCATTCGCACGCGGAGCAGATTCGGCAGGTTGCGCAAAATGAGGGCACAGTGCTTTCGCGCATCAAGGGACTGATGCTGCTGATTACATTCGCGGCGCTTTTCGCATCCGCGCTTGCCGTTTCCGCGGCCATGGCCACGGCCATCTATGAGCGTCGTGTCGAAGTCGGTCTGATGAAAGCTCTTGGCGCAGGAAATCTTGTGGTCTCGGCCATCTTTTTTGCGGAGGCTCTGCTGCTAGCGCTCGCCGGCGGACTTGCTGGCTTCTCCGCTGGAGCTTTGCTCGCTCGCCAGATCGGCCGGTCGATTTTTAACTCGCAGATTTCCATCGAACCCGTTCTGTTCCCTATCATCATCGCCCTCGCCGTTTTCGTGACCTTCGCCGGAAGCGCCGCTGCGATTCGGCGCGCCGTGAAGTTCGATCCCGTCTTCGCGCTGCGAGGTGAGGGATGAGCACAATGAACGCGCTCAACACTCCGGAACAGGTCGCGGATCGCCGCGCACACGGGCCGCACATCTCGATGTTCGGACGCATGCTTCTGCGCGCCGCCGTGCTCCGTCGCCGACGCGCCGCCTCCGCCCTGCTCGCCATGATCGTGGCCGCCGCGGTGGCCACGGCGATGATGAACCTCTACGTGGATGTGCAAGCCAAGTTGCGCACCGAGTTCCGAAATTATGGGGCAAACGTGGTCATCGTCGCAAAGGACGGCCAATCGCTGCCCGCCGACGCACTTGCCAAAATTGAATCGGTCCTCGGCTCGAAGACGCTGGCTGTTCCTTTCTCGTACGCTGTCGCACGCACACACGACGGACAATCGGTCGTGGTCGTCGGCACTGATTTTGCTCGAGCGCGAGAACTAAATCACTGGTGGAAGGTGAGCCACTGGCCCGACACCCCAGATCAAGCTCTCATCGGCATGCGCGCCGCTGGCGTGGTTCTCCCCAAAGCTAGCCCCAATCGCCAACCCTTCGAGCTGACCTTCCAGGGCAAAGCGATCCAGCTTGTTCCGGCGGGGATGCTCCAGACCGGCGCCGGGGAAGACAGCCGCATCTATCTCGATCAATCTGAATTTCAGAACTGGACGGGCGTCGCGCCTTCCACCATCGAGGTTGCGGCCAATGGAACCGGGGAGGAGGTTGAAACATCGATTCGCCAGCTCGCCGGGGCTCTGCCTTCGGCTGACATTCGACCCGTGCGCCAGATCATGGAGGGCGAAGCCAACGTCCTGAACAAAACGCGCGCTACGCTATACGCCTCCGCCACGCTGGTCGTGATCACCTCGGCTTTGTGCGTACTGGCCACGCTCATCGGATGGGTCTTCGACCGGCGACGCGATTTTGCCATCATGAAGGCGCTCGGCGCTTCCGAACGCCTGGTCAATGGATTCTTTGCGGCCGAAGCCGCGGCCCTGGGTGTAGTCGGCGCAATTCTCGGCTTTTTCATTGGCATCGGCGTGGCGGCCTGGATTGGACGCGTTAACTTTCACGCGCCCGTAGTCCCGCGCTTCGGCGTTTTTCCGTATGTACTGGCAGGCAGTGTGGCCGTGGCCCTCATCTCGGCCATCTTGCCGATTGAGCTGCTGCGCCGCGTGCAACCGGCTATTATTTTGAGGGGAGAGTAGGGACCACAGGATGATTCGACTCAACAACGTCACCAAGAGTTATCCAGCCCGCGAGGAAGAAAGCAACGGCGGTTTGATTAAGGCGCTCGACGATATTTCTCTCTCCATAGCGCCCGGGGAGTGGGTCGCGATGATGGGACCCTCCGGCTCGGGCAAGAGCACGATGGTCAATCTTATCGGGTGCCTCGACCGCCCCACCAGCGGCGAGATCTGGCTTGACGGGCAGAACGTCGCCAGCCTCAGCGCCTCTGAACTCAACCATGTTCGCGCCGAAACCATTGGCTTCGTCTTCCAGCAATTTCACATGATTCCGTATCTCACCGCGGTCGAGAACGTGATGCTCGCGCAGTACTTCCACAGCATGACCGACGAGAAAGAAGCCCTGGAAGCGCTCGATCGCGTCGGCCTCAAAGACCGCGCCGGGCACCTGCCTTCGCAGCTCTCGGGCGGCGAGCAGCAACGCGTTTGCATTGCTCGGGCACTGATCAATGATCCCAAGATCGTCCTTGCCGACGAGCCCACAGGGAACCTCGATGCCGCCAACGAAGAGATCGTCCTGCGCCTGCTCCGCGAACTCCACCAGCAGGGACGCACCATCGTCATGGTGACGCACGATCCCGTGGTGGCGCGACTGGCGGACCGCCGGGTGGAATTGCATCACGGGAAAATCGCCGCCCAGGAAGTGTTTTCGATGGCCGACGACGAGCAGTTCGACGAGGTGCTGGAAGAATTATTTGCCCTGGAAGAGAACGGTCAGATCGCGGAGATTGGCCGGATGGAAGTCCACGGCGCGCTGCCAGTTTCCATCGCCGTGGAAAAGATGGCCGCCATGGGGCTGGTCGCGACCCGCCCGCATCCACCCCAAGCGCACGATCACAAGCCCTTCGTCAATCCCTGCCACGACGCGCTGAAGCCGGCTGGCTTTTCGACCGGTGACGGCTCAGCGATCGTCGAGCTTACTCCGCGCGGACACCAGCGCGCCGCCGACATCATTCGCCGACACCGGCTGGCCGAGCGACTGTTCACCGATTCGCTCGCCATGGACAGCGAAACAGAAATCGAGCAACAGGCTTGCAAGTTCGAGCACATACTCTCGCCGGAGGCCACCGACAAGATCTGCAGCTTCCTCAACCACCCACTTACCTGCCCGCACGGCGCGCCGATTCCGCCCGGACCATGTTGCGGACGTCATGCCGAACCGCGGCCAAACACAGCTGCCATATTTCATCGGCATTAGTTGGTTGTGGAGACGGGGCCTGGCTTGGGCTCGCTGCCGCCTAAGGGTGAGAGATTTACTTCTTCTTCCCGAAGAACTTGCCAAACCCCACCCGCACCTCCACCGTATTGACTCCTGGATTCGGCACCGTCAGTCCGGCATTCGAAATGTGCAGGTACCGGACATCCAGCGACCAGGCGTGCGCTCCCAGGAAATACAGGCCGAAGGCCGCGCCCGGCGTGAAGTTTGTCGTCGAGGTTCCAGACGGCACCTCATGGTTGGTAAACAGAACCCCTCCGTTCAACTCAAAAAAGGGAGCGACGTTCCCGCGAGTGGCGAAAATCCATTTCAGGCCCAGCGGATTCAGTCCGGCTCCGTACGCCGTATTCGCCCGCTGGAATACCACGAACGCGGGCACGGCATCCACCGCCAGTTCGAAGCGTCCGTTGAGAAAGCCCGGGCCGTGCGGAGCGGTGAGGATCCAGCCATAGCGGACTCCCACGTTAAAGACGCTGGTATCCTTGGTGCCGCCGGGAACCGACTGGCCGCCGCCCGTCCAAACCTGGAGCTCGTGACCACCCTCTTCGGGGCGATCCTGGGCGACGGCGGGAGGCACGGCGAGGAACATCGTTAGAAGGAGTGTTGCAACGAGTGTAGAAGATATCGAGCTTGCGCCCCGATTGGATCGTGTCATAAGTGTGGTCGCTGTCGAAATGAAACGATACGCAAGAACGAACGATACGTGAACTCCAGTCAGGACACAAATTGATTGACTACAGTCCCAGCCCGCCATCGACCGCCAGCACCTGCCCGGTAATGAACGTTGGAGCCGTGGCAAAGAACACTACTGCCGCGGCGATGTCCGCCGCCGTCCCGTTGCGCTGCATAGGCGTCTGCTTCGCCATTTTGTTCATAAATGAGGCCGCCGCCTTTTCTCCCAGCTCAATCATTCCCGGTGCCACCGCATTCACCGCAATCTCCGGCGCCAGCGCTTTGGCCATCACCTTGGTCAGCATGTGCACCGCCGCCTTCGACGAACAATAGTGCGCGTGCGTGGCCCAAGGCCGCAGGCCACCGAGCGAACCCATATTCACGATGCGCCCTCGGCGCTTTCTTAAATAGGGCAGCGCCGCCTGCGATACCAGAAACGGTCCGCGCGTGTTGGACGCAAATATTGCGTCCCATTGCGCTACGGTGAGCTCGTCGAACTCGGCGGTTTCGTAATTTGCGGCGTTATTGACCAGGACGTCGATTCCGCCCAGTTCGCTCGCCACTTCCTCTACCATTTCGCGGACGCTGCTCTCGTCCGTGACATCGCAGCGCACGGCCAGCGCATCCGCACCACGCTGCGCCAGCTCTTTCACCGCCGACCGCGCCTCGCGCGCCGACTGTCGATAGGTAATGGCGACGTTCGCGCCGTTTTCGGCAGCGGACAAAGCAATCGCCCGTCCCAGTCGCTTCGCTGCCCCCGTGACCAGGATCGTCTTTCCGGAAAGGGCCCGTCGGTTCGTCGTCATCCCGAAATTCTACGCCGTCTTTGCGAGGCATTTCCGCTGGTTGGAAGCCTGCACCAAAAATGCTACACTCCCTCGCATGACGCCGCCTCGGGAAGTCGTTGTTTATTCCCGCAAGGGATGCCATCTCTGCGAAATCGTCAAGGAGAGCATCGTCAAGCTCGAAAAGCGCGGCGGCTTCACCTGGCGCGAGATTGACGTGGATTCCGATGCCGAAATCCGCCGCCTCTATACCGACGAAGTCCCCGTGGTCTTCATCAACGGCCGCAAAGCATTTAAGTACCGCATGGACGAGCAGGAATTTCTGCGCAAACTGAGCGCTTGAGCTTGGCTGGATTTCCTTCGTGTATCTTCGTGTCTTCGTGGTTAAGACAAAACGTAAACCACGAAGGACACGAAGGTACACGAAGGTGAACCTCCCGCCGCTACGGATCGACTTTTAACTTTCGGCATCTCCCACTACAATTTCCCCCGATGCTTCGCACCCAGCTCTTTGCCGATCCCGCCGGACGCTTTGTGCACGATGTTGTCCTTCAAAGTTGCCGCCAGAACGGCAACAAGACAGCCCTGATTGACACTTCCTGCGATCGCCGTTTCACTTTCGCCGAGTATGGCGGTGCCCTTGAATCCGTTGCCCGTGGCCTCATCTCCGCGGGACTTGCTCCCGGAGAAGTGGTTGCGATCTTCCTGCCTAACTCCTGGGAATTTGCTGTCACCTATCACGCAGCGACTCTAGCCGGAGGCATCCCGACACTGCTCAATCCCGCTTACCGCGAGCGCGAGATCCGCTATCAGCTGGAAAACTCCGGCGCCGCTTTTCTTATTTCCGACGCCCCGCTTCTGGACAACGTGAACCTGGCGGGACTTCCCGCGCTGCGCCGCGTTTTTACTACTCGTCACGCGCACACAGGTTGCGAAGAATTCGCCAGTTTGCTGCGGCCCGCTTCCGCCAAATTCCCAGAAGCTGCCCGGAGCCCGCAAGAAACTATCGCCGCCCTGCCCTACTCCAGCGGCACCACGGGACTGCCCAAGGGCGTCATGCTCTCGCATTACAACCTGGTGGCTAATGTTTATCAGTTGCTTGGCAGAAACGGTACGCCGCTCAATGCGGACGACACGATGCTCTGCTTTTTACCTCTCTATCACATCTATGGTTTGACCGTGGCCCTCACGCTGTCCACTACTCTGGGCTCCACGCTGGTCCTGATGCCGCGCTTCGATGTGCAGAAGCTCAGCGCCTTGCTGGTTGAGGAAGGGGTCACCATGATGCCGGTGGTCCCGCCCGCCATGAACGCCATGTGCCAGGCCGCCGAGGCCGGAATCTTCCCGAAGAACCACAAAGTCCGCTGGATCAAATCCGGCGCGGCGCCGCTTGCTCCCGAACTCGCGCGCCGCTTCAGCGACCTTACTGACATCGCCGTGATCCAGGGATACGGCATGACGGAAGCGTCGCCGGTAACCCACGCCGGCTACATTGCGCCCCCTGAAATGTGCCGTCCCGCGTCCATTGGTCAGCCGCTGGTCCACACTGAATGCCGTGTCCTCGACCTGGCGGGGACCGATGTTCCGCCCGGCGAACACGGTGAACTGATAATGCGCGGGCCGCAATTCATGCTGGGGTACTGGAAGAATCCGCAGGCGACCGCCGCAGTGGTACGGGATGGCTGGTATTTCTCCGGCGACATTGTGCGCTGCGACGCCGACGGCTTTTACTACGTTGTCGACCGCAGCAAAGAGATGATCAAGTACAAGGGATTCCCCGTCGCTCCCGCCGAAGTCGAAGCGCTCTTGCTCGAGCATCCCGCCGTCCGCGATTGCGGGGTGGTCGCCAAACCCGACGCCGATAGCGGAGAAATACCCTGTGCGTTTGTCGTGCTACGCGAGGAATTTACGGCCTCGGATGCGCTGGCCAAACAACTCTGCGACTTCGTCGCCGACCGCCTCGCGCATCACAAACAACCGCGCGAGATTCGCTTCGTGAACGTTGTGCCGCGAACGCCATCGGGCAAGATACTGCGGCGGGAACTGCGGAAGACTTTCGCTTGATCCATGTGGAATTGGGGCCTCGTCCTGCATGAACGAGTCCGAACCAGTCACCACACCGGAAGCCCCGCGTCCTCCCTCCGATGTAAAATGCTTCCAGCGCGTTCCGCTTTGCCCATGACCCTCACGACCTTCGTCGCCAAGTCCGCCTTCCGTAACAAGCGGCGCAGTCTATTGACGGTCGCCAGCATCGCTTTCTCTCTGCTTCTGCTTTGCATCATGCTTTGTGTCTGGCGCAGCTTTTACATCGACAAGGGAGCCCCCGATTCCGCGCTGCGCATCATGACCCGGCACAAGGTCTCACTCACTAGCTTCCTACCCATTTACTATCGCGACAAGATCCGCTCCGTTCCCGGAGTCGTGCATGTCGTTCCCATGACCTGGTTCGGCGGCAAGTACATAGACGACAAGCCGGAAAATTTCTTCGCGCAGTTTGCCACCGACCCGGATGAGTACTTCGACGTTGCCGCCGACAAGATCATGCCGGCCGACCAACTCGCCGCCTGGAAGCGCGACCGCGCGGGATGTGTAGTCGACGCCGACCTTGCAAAAAAACACCATTGGAAGATTGGCGATCACATCATTCTGCAGGGCACCATTTTCGCCACTAATCTCGATCTGACGTTGCGGGGTATCTACACCATCGATCCACCACAGAGTAATCTCTACTTCCACGCCAAGTATCTGGAAGAATCCGTCGACTGGTTCAAGGACACAGCGGGCTTTTACTTCACTCGCGTCGATACTGCTGAACACATGCCGCAGGCGGCTCGCGCCATCGACGACATGTTCCACGGCGCGCCATTTCCGACCAAAAGCGAGAGCGAACAGGCGTTCAAACTTGATTTCATCTCCATGCTGGGCAGCGTGAAGGCCTTCATCCTAAGCATTTGCGGGGCCGTCGTCTTCACGACGCTGCTGGTGTGCGCCAACACCATGGCCATGTCTATCCGCGAACGCACCCGCGAAGTCGCCGTCCTCCGAACCTTGGGTTTCACTCGCGGAAGCATTCTAAAGCTGCTTCTGACCGAATCGATCGCTATTTCAGTGATTGGAGGATTGGTCGGTATCTCGTTCGCGACCGTGGCCATTGTCTTCATGGCGCGCCCCGGCGTCGGACTACCGGTTGCGATGCACATGACCGTCGCCACCGCGCTGGTCGCCATGTTTGTGGCATTGATTGTGGGGCTGGCCAGCGGCTTCATCCCCTCGTACCGCGCTTCGAACCTGGGGATTGTGGACGCTTTACGTCACATCGGGTGAATGATTGAATCATTTTGCCATTGAGTCATTGAGTCATTGAACTCACTCCCCCACCAGCCACGCGAACTGCGAAGCCGTGAGCGGAACTACACTTAGTCGTCCCTGTCTGACCAGGGGCGACCCTGCGAACGCCGCCCGCGCCTTGATTTCCGCTAGCGTCTTCGGGTTCGCGATCGCTTTCCCAACTTTGATCTTGACCTGCGGAGTCCTGGGATCGCTCGCATCCACCGACACGACAGTTGCTGTCCCCACTGCACTCTTCTCGTCCCCGGTGTGGTAGATCACTAATCGCTCTCCCGGCTTCATTTCACGCAAGTGCTTCACGGCTGCTGGATTGGTCACGCCATCCCAAATCGTCGTCTTGTCGCGCTCGAGATTTGCGAAGGAATACACGGTCGGTTCCGTTTTCAGAAGGTAGTCCATGGGCAGGTATTGTAAACAGAAAACAAATTGGCGAGAGCGAAAAAAAGGAAGGAGCGCGTACAACCAACGGATTGCGTATGCTTCTTCCAGTGAATAAGCTTCCGCAACTACCAGGTTGGCAATGATGAAAATGAACAGCAACCCAACGTTCCGAGGACGCTGTCGTCTTGATTGGCTGGCGGCCGGCTTCGCGTGGTCGTTGCTGGGTTGCCTCACCTTGTGGGCCGCAGCCGCTCTATACTTCGATCTTTCGTTCTTGCGCCCGCCGATCTTGACTCCGCTCGCTTACCTGGCGGCCGTCGTAACCGCGGCATACTCTGCAAAAGCGCGGCTGCGTAGAATGGCTATTTTCCTTGGCGGCTTTTTCGTCGTCCTCATCTGCTGGCTTTCGCTCAAGCCCTCCAACAACCGTCCATGGCAAGCGAACGTTTCGCAAACGCCCTGGGCGGAAATTGACGGCGACCGCATCACCATCCATAACTTCCGCAACTGCTACTACCGTGAGGAAGCCGACTTCACATGCCAATGGCTTACCAAGACCGTATTCATTTCCCAGCTTCGCGGCATCGATCTCTTCGTGGATTACTGGGGTTCCAAGTGGATCATGCATCCCATGGTCAGCTTCCAGTTCGGCGACGCCGACTACGTAACGGCGTCGATTGAAGTGCGTTATCAAATCGGCCAGAGCTACTCGCCCCTTCGCTCCTTTTTCCGGCAATTCGAGATTGTTTACGTGCTGGCCGATGAACGCGATCTCATCCGCCTCCGCACTAATTATCGATCGGGCGAGAAGGTTTACCTCTATCACCTGGTCGCCAGCCCAGAGTGGTCGCGCTCGCTCTTTCTCCAGTACCTGCAACAGGCAAACCAACTGCGCGACCACCCCAGGTGGTTCAACTCGGTCACCGACAATTGCACGACCAATATCTTTTCGCAAATGGCCGCTACCGGTCACCTGCCAGCGGGAAGTTCGCGATATTCATGGTGGGTTCTGCTGAATGGCCGTGCGCCCGAGATGCTTTATCGCGGAGGAAACTTCGCCGGTAATCTGTCTTTCGCCGAACTGGAGAGGCAAGCGTGCATTAACCCGGTGGCGAACACGCTCAATGACGCCCCCGACTTTTCGCAACGCATCCGCGTGCATCGCCCCGGTTTCGAATTTCTCACGTCCCATGACGGGACGCCGCGGCACTCACCCAACTGAAAGGCGGTTTGGCCTGCATTGCCCGCAAAGGAAAAGCACGCCGATTGGACCAAAATCATCTTGTTACCGCCGACACTTCCCTTCCGCGCCGGTTTCGCCAACAATAGAAGCTTCTCGTGACGAAAGTCTCCCTCAACCCGGGCGGGATCACCATGGCCAAGGCCATCGAGCGCTACTTTAAGGTGGCGCTTTATCTGCTTGTGGTCTGTGGCTTCGGCGCTCTGGCTTCGACTGGAGGGCTGGATCTGCCGGCAGTGTTGCTGGTGGGACTGGCGCTGGCGCTCCGCGGATATCAGTTGCTGACGCGGCGCGAGTTTACTATCTCGGAACGCTGGACTACGTTCCTGACGCTGATTTACGTGGTGGTTGGATTCGCCGACTATCTTTTCCTTTCGCGCAGTTTTCTGGCAACCACCGTGCACCTGGCGCTCTTTCTGATCGTCGTCAGGGTATTCTCGCTGCAGCGTGCCCGCGACCATTACATGTTGGCGGCGCTCTCGTTTGGGATGGTGCTGGCGGCTGCCGTGCTGACGGTGGGCGGCGTTTTTCTGCTTTCTTTTGCGGCTTTCCTGCTGGTTGCCGTGGTCACGTTTGTCCTGATGGAAATGCGGCACTCGGTCGCGGCGGAACAGAACGCGCAAGATCCACGGGTTGCCGTTCCCGCGCGGCGCATGGCTTACGGACTGCTGGCCATCGCTCCGGCGCTCATGCTGATGATCCTGGCTGGAAGTTTCCTGATTTTTTTCCTGCTTCCCCGCATCTCGTCCCGGTACCTGACTGCCTACAGCCCGACGAGCGACGTCTCCACAGGCTTCACCGATCATGTGGAACTGGGCCGCATCGGCCAGATTCAGCAGTCCAGCACGGTGGTCATGCATATCGAGATTCAGAACGACTTGCAAGGCGCCTACGACTTGAAATGGCGAGGGGTGGCGCTGAGCAATTTCGACGGCAAAGTTTGGACGAATCCGTACCATCAAACCCAGTTGCGAGCGGCGGGAGACGGAAGCTACCGGCTGGCGCAGCTGGTGGATCCTAGAGGCGCAGTTGCGGCCGCGCGCCGGTCCATTCGCTATCGCGTCCTGATGGAACCGGTTGGGACGAACGTTTTTTTTCTGGCGGAAAGGCCGCAGAGTCTCAAGGGAAATTTCCGCCTGCTGAGTACGGACCCCGGTGGAGCAGTCTACAATCTCGAATCCGACCGCCCCATCAATCGCTACGAGGCCGAGTCGCAATTGCCCGTCGTCGACAGCGAGGAACTTCGCCTGGCGGCAAATACCGCGCCTATAGGCTTGCAGAACTATCTGGAGTTGCCGCCGCTCGATCCGCGGATTCCTAGGCTGGCCGAGGAGATCACAGCGAAGTCCCCCAGCAACTACGACAAGGCAGCGGCGCTGGAACAGTATCTATCCACCCACTTCGGATACACGCTGCAACTACCCCGCAGTCTGCCGCAGGATCCGCTGGCCAATTTCCTGTTCGAGAGGAAAGCGGGCCACTGCGAGTATTTCGCCAGTTCGATGGCAGTCATGCTGCGGTCGTTGCACATCCCGTCGCGGATGGTGACGGGCTTCCATGGGGGTGAGTTCAACGACCTTACCGGCCAGTACGTGGTGCGGGCCAGCGACGCCCATTCCTGGGTTGAGGCTTACTTCCCCGGAAGCGGCTGGATCAGTTTCGACCCAACTCCCGCGGGAGCGCTGCCGACGCGAGGCAATTGGTCGCGACTGCAACTCTATGCGGACGCAGCGGCATCGTTCTGGCGGGAGTGGATCATCAACTACGATGCCGGCCACCAACGCGCCTTGGGACAGGATGCGGCCACCAGCACCCGGCGCTTTCTTGACGACGCCCGGCTGTGGATTCAACAACAGCATCGGGCCCTGCTGCGAGCGGCGCGGCGGGCGCACCGGCATTTCATGAGTTTTCCGGGACGATGGTTGGGCGGGGTGATAGGGTGCCTGGCGGGTGTGCTCATCTTGCTCAATCTGCGGCGCGTGGTGGGCGGACTGCGTAACCTTAGCCTGCGAGCGCATCCCGAGCGTGCTCCGCGCGAATCGGCCGCGCTTTGGTATGAGCGTATGGTGGGGCGCATGGCGCGGCTGGGCTGGCGCAAATTGCCCTCGCAAACGCCGCTGGATTTCGTCGCTGCCATTCAGGAGGCGGCTCTTCAGAAGAAGGTCGCACGGTTCACTCGCGCCTACGAATCCGCGCGCTTTGGCAAGTCGGTGGATGACGCTCAGACCTTACCGGAGCTTTTTAAAGACATCGTTGTCCCGGACAAGACAACTTCCGAAGAAACGGCTGACCGGGCGGCGGTGAGCTAAGCAAAATTTGGAACTGTGTGGATGCGGGGCGCCGGGCTCGCACAGGGGCAGAGTTCCGTCACCACTCGAAGCCTAGAAGCGGCGGGCTATGCCGGCGCCCACGTAGTAGTTGTGCTGGCGACTTTTGCCAGTGTTGACATTCAGGTCGGGAACTCCGGAGTAGAAGTCGCGCGCTTCGCCGCGAAATCCCCAGCGGTGCCAGAACCACACATCCACTCCCGCTCCGAACTGGGCGACGCCGGTATTGGTCGACGTTGGCCCGGGGTTCGTCCCGCCGAAAAGCTTCTCCGGGGCTTCCCGGAAGCGTCCGTAGCCGCCGCCCGCACTCACCCACGGAGTGACGGAGTCACTGGAAAAAAAGTTCAAACGCACCGATGGGGTTATGAACAGGGCCCCAATGTCTTTGGGAATCACGTTGAGGCGGTAGTTCAAGTCCGTTCGCGGGTAGATGGCAACCGGCAACTCTGCAAACAACCCAAAGATCGTATGGGTCTTGAGCAGCCGGCCGTAATTGAACGCGACGGTAGTCGGGCTGCCGAAATGAACGGGAAACCCAGTGCTCGGCACCGTCTGGGTGCTGACGAACGTTCGGCCCGCGGTAACGGAAAGCTGATTGACCGGCGTCGAATTCGTGGCGTCTTGCGCCACAGCACTGGAGACGAGAATCAGAATGGGCACAACCAGAACTGCGAGGCGTTTCGCCAACATCTCTCCTCCGGAGTATTGAGGGATGTGCTTTTTTGTTTCCATAAGATTAGCACGGTCGGGCTGAAACGGCGGAATAGATACGTACCCTCTTTGGTGCCCGAATCTCGGGCCATCGGGAAGGGAGGATATCGCGACCCCGGGTGCTAGAATCGTAGATACGTTTCCCGCTGATCGTTAACAGCATCGTCCCAGTGAACATAAAGAAAAGCATATCCGCGACTATGGAGCCGACTGCCCCGGCTAAGGTGGGGTTTGTAAGCCTCGGCTGCCCCAAAAACCTCGTCGATAGCGAGGTAATGATGGGCATGCTGGCGCAGGCCGGCGCCGAACTTACGCCCAAGGCGGAGGATGCCGACGTCATCGTGGTGAATACCTGCTCGTTTATCGGCAGCGCGCAACAGGAATCGATCGATACGATCCTCGAAATGGCCCGCCACAAAACAGGCGGCAAGGCGAAGCGACTGGTGGTTGCCGGATGCCTGGTCGAGCGTTTTCACGACGAGATTCGCAAGAACATTCCTGAAGTGGACGCGATCGTCGGAACGGGCGAACTGGAGAAAATTCTGGCCGCTGCCGGAGTGGCGGAAGCGCCGCGCGCGCCAAGTCCGTTCAACATTTTGAGCTCGGACAGGACGGCATCGCGGCCGGAGGGCGATCATCGCCGCGGGCAGGGCCGCTTCGCGCGCGATTCCTGGGACGGCGCCGTTGCTGACTTGCCCAACTACCTCTACGACGACCACACGCCTCGCGTCCTAACCACTCCTCGATCTTCCGCGTATATCAAGATTGCCGAAGGCTGCGATCATCCTTGCAGCTTCTGCATCATTCCCCAGCTTCGGGGACAGTTCCGCTCGCGGCGTTTTGAATCTGTGATCGCCGAAGCCGAGCGACTGGCGCAATCCGGCGTTCGCGAAATTACCCTTATCGGACAGGACACCACCTGCTACGGCGAAGACCTGGGCCTGAAAGACGGCCTCCCGCTGCTGCTGGAACGGCTCGCGCGCGTCGAAGGCCTGCAGTGGATTCGCTTCCTCTACGCTTATCCCAACAAAATTACTGGGCGCCTGCTGGAGACGATCGTGGCGCACGAGAATATTTGCTCCTATATCGACGTCCCTCTTCAGCACGCTTCGGCGACGGCCCTGAAGCGCATGAAACGTGGCGGGGGTGCGGATTTGTTCCTGCGCTCCATCGAGAAAATGCGTCGCGTGATTCCGAACGTTACCTTGCGGACATCGTTCATTGTCGGATTTCCTGGCGAGACGGATAGAGAGTTCGAGGAGCTTTGCAGCTTTGTGAAAGCGGCGGAGTTCGACTGGATGGGCGCTTTCGGCTACTCGGACCAGGAAGGCGCGGGCGCATTCGATCATAACGAGAAACTTTCCCCGCGCGAAATCGAGAGCCGCCGCAAGGCCCTGATGTCGATCCAGAAGAAGATCAGCCGAACAAAAAAGAAGTCGCTGGTCGGACGCGAATTCGATCTCCTGCTGGAAGGCACTTCGACCGAGTCCGACCTGCTTCTCGAGGGCCGCACGGCGATGCACGCGCCGGAGATTGACGGCAAGGTTTTCGTGAACGATTATCCCGAAGGAAGCGATCCGAAAGAGGGAGAGTTCTACCGCATCCGCATCACGGCGGCACATGATTACGATTTGGTAGCGGAAATTGTTTGAGGTCGGTGTTCGGCAGCCTGGGTTTCGAGTGAGATTCGTATCAGGGCATGCCTTCAGGCATGCCGAAAGCTTAAAGATGAACGCGCCTTTAGGCGCTGGATATCGGATCGATCAAGGCCGCCGGCGCCCAGCCCCTAACGGGGACATAGTTCCTGAGATTTGCGGCATCGCTAAAGCGATGCCCTGATACGAACCATGGTTTCCCCCAGCTTTCTAATCATTGAACAAAATGCCGCGTAAGCGCACCATCAAACTCCGCTGTCCGATCTGCAAGAAGCCGACCAAGACAGCGGATGCGGACTTCCCTTTTTGCAGCGACCGTTGCCGCCTGATCGATCTCGGCAAATGGGCCAGCGGCGGGTATGTGGTCTCATCGCCGGTGGGCGACGCCGACGACGGGGTTCGGCAAGACAGCGCCGAAGATGAGGACGGCGAGCGATGAATTCTTCGCCCGCGAGCGCTGTCGATCGAGGTGCTTCGCTGCCGGCCGCCCCGTTGTGGGCCACGCTGGTCGCGACTTTCTTTGGTGCGGGACGCCTAAAACCCGGCCCCGGTACATGGGGATCGCTGGCTACGGTACTTTTGTGGGCGCTGGCAAGTTTCCGGATTCCCGCCGCTGACCGCGCCTACGCCACAATCGTCGCAGCCGCGGTTGTAGCCCTGATCGGTATCCCCGCCGCGACCCTGGTGGCGCGCGGCTCCGGCTTAAAAGATCCTCAATTTGTCGTCATCGATGAGGTGGCGGGACAACTGGTTGCGCTGATCGCGGTCCCGCTGGCTTGGAAAAGCTTTCTCGCGGGCTTTATACTCTTCCGTGTCTTCGATATGTGGAAGCCGTTTCCGATTCGGCGGCTGGAGCGGTTGCCCGAAGGCACCGGCATTGTGGTGGACGACCTGGGAGCGGGGCTTTACGCGCTCGCCGTGATGCATCTTCTTTTGCATTCTGGACTTCTAATGAAATAGCACTGGATTGAAGCAACAAAGACCCGCCGGAACATACTCATGAGCATTTCCGACCGACTGCTGGGAAAAAAGAACGTCAACGGCAAGCCGCACATCGAAGCGGTCGCGCCGGGTTTCGCTTTGCCGGGAGGCGAGGTTCGCATCATTGGAAGAAGCCTGCGCCCGCCTGAGTTGCGCCGCCCGAGCGTGCGTTTCGGAGAGATTGAAGCTCCGGTGCTGATTTGCTCCGACGATTTCGTGGTGGCGCGCGTGCCCGAAGAAGCGAAATCGGGACCGGTAGTGGTGAGCACGAACGGGGCAGGCGCCGATGGGCACGTCAGCAATGCGCATCCCATCAAGGTTGCGGTGCTGGTTGCCGAAAACATGCATCCGGTAGCCAATCCCGCGCTCGACCACGAGGGCAATATTTATGTGACTTTCTCCGGATCGCGCGGGCAGAAAGTTCCAGTGTCGATCTACAAGGTCGATACGAACTACGACGTGAAGCCCTTTCTCAGCGATTTGATGAACGCCACCGCGATCGCTTTCGACCGCGAGGGCCAGATGTACGTCTCCTCTCGCAATGATGAGGCGGTGTACAAGGTGGCGCCGAACGGCACCATGTCAACCTACGCGGAAGGCATGGGGGTGGCGACGGGGATTGCGTTCGATGCCGAGGAAAATCTCTATGTCGGCGACCGCAGCGGGACCATTTTCAAGATCGCCCGCGATCGCCAGATTTTTGTGTTTGCGACGCTCGAGCCGAGCGTCTCCGCGTACCACCTCGCTTTCGGTCCGCACGGCGATATGTTTGTCACCGGCCCCAGCACCTCCAGTTTCGACTGCGTCTATAGAGTCGATCCCCACGGGACTGTGTCTGTGTTCTACCGCGGGCTGGGGCGTCCGCAGGGCTTGGCTCTCGATGTCGATGGCAATGTTTATGTTGCCGCGTCGCTCGCCGGAAAACGCGGCATCGTAAAGATCACTCCCCAGGGCAAAGCCAACCTGGAAGTTTCAGGTCAGGGCCTAGTCGGACTGGCATTTGCTCCCGGAAAGTCGGCCATCCTTGCGACCAACAGCGGCGTCCACCACATTGCCTGGAATATTCAGGGACGGCCGCTGCTGCCGGAGTGAGTGGATCTCGACAATTGGTAATTGCCTAAATTTGCGATCTAGCCGCTGCCGGCTTTGATCGCCGAACTGTAAGCATACGGGAACATCGATTCTTCGTGCTGTTTCAGTCTGCGGATGAAGTCCTGAATTCCTTCCTGCGCCATCGACGACAACGGGTAGAACTCAAATCCGGACTTGGCGTCACTGCTATGACGAACTCTGGCCAGCATCTCGACGGAAATGTTGGGCAACGGCAGTGCGATCACAACCGTTTCGCCCACTTGTGGCATGCCGCAAACCAGAGCCGACATTCCACGGACGCTGATATCCAGCACTAAACCACGCGTGACGACCGGTCCGAAGCGCAAGAAACGTTGCAGCGTGACTTGCACACTGGACACATAACGCGGCTCCCGGCGGCGGACCTTGAAGACGCGGGAACGAGTCAACGTCCCCCGGTTTTCTGCATACATATCGCTCTCTCCTCGTGAACGGCCTGTGGGGGAACGGGTTTCGCGGGGAACGGGCGTTTATGAGGGGATGCCTCCACCCCATCCCCACCCGGTTTCGAGGCTGGCGCGAATCACTCCGAGCAACTCCTCGTTGTCGGCCGGTTTCTGGAAAAAAGCGATGGCGCCCGATTCCAGGGTGCGTTTTTCGTTGGACTCGGGATCGCGCGCCGTCAGCACGATGACCGGGATGCTCGAGAGTGCGGGATATTGCTGCAGGTTTTTCAACACGGCAAATCCGTCTCCCGCCGGTAAACCCAGATCGAGGATGATCAAGTGCGGCTTTTCCTTCTGCGCCATGGCGATGGCGGAATAGCCGTCGCAAACATTCACGGTGTCGAAGTGATTGGCCCGCAAACGCAAGCTCAGGGCCTGTCTGAGATCGGGATCGTCATCCACGACCATAATTTTGGCTCGATTCATGGGCTGCCCCTCGCTGGTACTTTCAGTGCGCGTGTACATGGTTCTCCTTTTCGGTGAAGTTCTGTCGGCTCGATGCCGTTTGCTGAAGCCCTTGCTGAATGATTTCGGTGACGTAATCGGCAACCCCCCACACCTGTTGTTCCAGGGTCCGCGAGTCCGCGGGTGGCGGACCGGGAATCGGCTCGGCCGCTACGCGCAAGGTGCCGCTGGTTTTCAACTGGGGCAGCGCACCAATCTGGTCGCGAATGCGGTCCATCATGATGGTGACCCGCATCATGTCGGTGGAGGCGACCACGAAAAAGGTTTCGACGGGTCCGGTGGTCCCGGTGGGTGGAAGAACCAGGTCCTTGTCCACATAAATGCAGCGGCGCAGCAGTTCCAGGCAGCGCTGGCAGGTTTCTTTCCAGCTTCCGCGCAGTGCTCTGGTGAGCGGTGTCAGTTCGACGCGCACCAGCACGATGGCCTCGCGCAAGCGTCCCTGTTGCGCAATCACCGGGAGCAGCAACTTGGCGAGAGAATAGAGCGGCAAGGTGAACGAGAACGTGCTGCCGCTTCCGGGTTGGCTCGCGACCCACATCCGGCCGCCGTGGAGACTAACAATTTCCTTAGCGATGTAAAGCCCGAGCCCGAGACCGGCGCGATTACCGTCCACCGCGTTGGGGTCCTGGTAGAGACGTTCGAACACCAGCGGAAGCGCCTCTTGCGGAATGCCACGGCCGCTGTCGATGACCGAAAGGTAGACGGCGCTGGGGTCGGTCTCCACCGTCGACGCTTTCACCACCACCGACCCCTGGGCCGGAGTGAACTTGATGCCGTTGTCGATGAGGTTGATGAGGACCTCGAGCACGCGGTCGGGATCGGCACAGACGAGCGGGATGCTGGGATCGGCCACCGCTTCGAGGCTGACGTTTTTCTCGCTGGCGGTGGGCCGCATCATGGCGACCGCCTGCAGCATCAGTTCGCCGATATCGATGCAGCGCGGTTCCACGCGCAGCTTGCCGCTGTCGGCGCGGGTGGCTTCGAGCAGGTCGCGGATCATGGCATGCAGCTGATTGACACTTTTGAGGACGGTCCGCAGATGGTCGGCTTGCTCGGGCACGACGGGTCCTGCCAACCCGTCCAGGAGCAGCGTGACGTACTGGTGAATGCAGGTCAGCGGAGTGCGCAGTTCGTGCGAGACGTGGGACAGAAACTGGTTCTTGAATTCGAGTTGCTGCTTGCGGGTAATTTCTAAAGTGCGCAGCAGCCCCTGCCGTTCCACCGCATAGCGGAGGGCGCGCTCCAGTTGCTTGCTGGTGACGTCGCCTTTGACCAGGTAGTCCTGCACGCCCTGGTGGACGGCTTTGATGGCCAGCGCCTCATCGTCCTGCCCGGAAAGGATCACTATCGGCACGTTGGGCGCTTTCTGCATGATCCGGCGAAAGGTTTCCGCGCCATGGCTGTCGGGAAGGTTCAAGTCCAGCAGGACCAGTGAGGGTGTTTCCGCGTCCAGACACGCGAGCGCATCGGAGAGCCGGGGGACGCAGTTCACACGAACATCGGACAAGCCTTCCACCAGCCGCAGTCGCACAAGATCTGCGTCGCCGGGGTTGTCCTCGATCAACAAAACGCTGGGCACTCCATTTTCCATCTCTATTCCTCTTCGGGGAGGCTCGCAGAGCCAAACCAGAATTCTTCAATCGAATGCATCGCCAGAAAATAATCCTTCAGACTTACAGGCTTGCTGACATAGCAATTGGCGCCCAGTGCGTAACTGCGCTTGATATCCCGCTGCGCGCGGGAGGAGCTGAACACCACCACCGGGATGGTGCGCAGATCGGCATCGGCTTTGGCTTCCGCCAAGACCGCGCGACCGTCTTTCCTGGGCAGATTCAGATCCAGAATCACCAGGTCGGGACGAACTGCATTGGCGTACTGGCCGGCGCGATGCAGAAAGGCCAACGCCTCTACGCCGTCCAGTACATGGTTGATCTGGCTTTGATGCCTGCCCCCAGCCAACGCCTCCCGTGCAAGGCCGGCGTCGGCAGGGTTGTCGTCCACGAGAAGGACCTGAGGCATTGGTTTCATCGCCCGGCTCCCCCCTTCTCAACGTGACGGACGGCAGGCAAGAAGAACGCGAAAGCTACCGCAGTCATCTTCGGACCTCATCCATAAGCTTCCACCGAAGTAGCGATGAATCAATGGTCTCGAATTAATGGTCGGTGGATAATCTTCGATGGACCGGGCAGTTTTGCCCGATCCGATGCCGTTGCACGCGCACATCTCAATTGGATCGCTACATGGTCATAGCTATCGGCACCGCCCAAACGGGCTTGACACCCTAAAGACAACCCAACTCTCGCCGGAGAACAGACGCACGGCTGCAATCGGCCATGTCCATAGAGACGTACTTGGGAGGGCGGTGCAAGGAATGCTTGTTGGGAATCGAGAGAAAGATGGAGAACGTGGGCTTCGTATCAGGGCCCTTCAGGGATGCCGCGATCTAAAGCGAGCCGCGGCGGCCGTCGGACTGCTCAGAAAGTTGCTATTTCTTGTAGACGGTGGGCTGCGGACCTTTTTCGAGTGTCTCTCGGTCCCAGATCATGCCTTCGCGGGTGAAGCTGGCGAGCTCGAAGTCCTGCGTGAGTTCGAGCGCATCCGTAGGACAAGCATCCTCGCACAGACCGCAGAACATGCAGCGGCTCAGGTCGTAAGTAAAGTTGACCAGCTCTTTGCGGCGGGTCTTTTCATTGCGCTCGCTGGTGACCACGATCAGGTTCTCCGGACAAGCCAGCGCGCACAGGTCGCAGGAAATGCAGAGGGACTCGTCCGTGTCTGGATTGACGTTCAATCGCGGCGCGCCCCGGTAGCGCTCGGCGACCTGCGGCCGCTCCAGCGGGTATTGCTCAGTGTAGATTTCCTTGGGGTCCTGATAGCGGAAGGTTACGCTGAGTCCCTGGATCAGATCGACCAGGAACACTTTCCGGAAAATGGCGGTGATTCCCATGACCCGAACAGCATACCATCGACCCGATACAGCCTGGTGTGACTTGGATCACCGAAGATTGAAGACGGAAGACTGAAGACCGAGGCAGCGCCGAATAGTTGGCGACCGTTCAGAGCTACCCCGATCATTCGTTGCCTGCCAGCCCTCGCGGGCCGGCAATACCTTTGGTGGGGCTGGTAGTGGCGCTACCCGATGGATCTTTTGCGGAATCGCCACGACTCTGGTTTCTATGCACCTGCCACGAGTAGAAGAGGAGCAAGCCTCGGGCCATTGTTGAGCGCCGGTGCCAGTTGAAGAATCAGAGCTAACTATAAGCACGACAGTCGCTTATATTCAGACCCAAACATACTGGCAGGGCCGCGGCCGGTGTGCGCAGAAAGGTGCGGACCTCCATGGGAACGGAACTTCCCACACCAAAGGTAACCATGCACCCGCTAGAATGGAGGGGCCAGTTTGCAGGTCCGGCTCTCATCCGAAATCTCAAATTTCACGAGGACCGCACCCGCGAAACTGACAATCGGCTTGGTGGCAACCCGCCACGGGTGATGGACCGCTGCAATCCTTCGACGAAAATTTCACGGACGGGTTTGCCTCTGGCCGGGCTTCGTCGGACGAGCTGTGGATGGAAGAAGCCCTGCGCTGCGCGAAGCGCGCCCTGGAGGCGGACGAGGTGCCGGTGGGAGCGGTCGTGGTGTGCGCAGGGCGCGTGATTGGGCGCGGATGGAATCGCAATCTGACTGACTGCGATCCGGCGGCGCATGCTGAAATCGTGGCCCTGCGCGAAGCGGGACGACACCTCGGTAATCACCGCCTCGTCGGCTGCGAGCTGTTTGCTACAATTGAGCCGTGCGCCATGTGCGCGGGAGCGGCAGTTCACGCCCGCGTGCGCCGCCTGGTATACGGCGCCGACGACCCGAAGGCAGGCGCCGTCCATTCGATTCTGCAGGTGGTAAATCACCCCAGCCTGAATCATCAGATGGAAATCCGGGGCGGGGTGCTGGCCGGACGCGCAGCAGAGATCGTACAGGAGTTTTTTAGAAAGCGTCGTTAGTCGCTGGGCGCTGGTCGTTGGGGTCTTGGGAAGGGCACGGCTTCAGCCGTGCCGCTCGTGACCCAATAGCCGCGGGCTTCAGCCCCTGAGGGCGACGACTGATCTTCCGGAGAGGTGCGTGAGCGGTTGAAACGATCCGCCTCGAAAGCGGACATACCTTAACGGGTATCGTGGGTTCAAATCCCACCCTCTCCGCCATAACTTCAATTACTTAGATTTGGTACCGTGCCGTTAAGAGCCAGCCCCGCCACTTTCGGGGCAGCCCTAACCATAAAGGTGTCGAAGGAAAAGGAAAATGTCTGCCACCGGTGCAATTGCGACAACTAGAGTCTTGACGATTCGCGAATCTGGACATGACGAATATTGGCTGAGGGACAAGATATTTGAAGATCCTTCCATACTCGGATTGGGGGATCTCCAGGCTGTAATGCGTGAGAAGACGCAGTCACAGGGTGGACGACTGGACTTGCTGCTGAAAAACCCAGAAGACGATTCAATGTTCGAGGTAGAGTTGCAACTTGGCGCAACGGATGAATCTCACATCATCAGAACAATTGAGTACTGGGACAGCGAGAAGCGCAGGTGGCCTAATCGTAGCCACACCGCAGTGTTGGTGGCGGAAGAAATAACGAACCGTTTCTTCAACGTTGTACACCTTCTCAGCTTGGCGGTACCGGTAATTGGAATTCAAGCAAATGTCCTCGAAATTGGAGAAGTAAGGGGACTCCACTTCAACAAGGTTATTGATTCCTACGAAGAGCCGGAGGAGACCGAAGCCCCTCAGGCGCAGTACGACGAGCGGCATTGGCTGGATAACTTCCCAGGCGCACTCGAATGTGCAAAGTGGTACAAGGCACTGTTAGAGCGGCTTTACGGAGAAGTTCCGACGAAATACTTCGAGACCTACTTGTCTCTTTCAGTTGGCGGAGTGGCGCGGGTTTGGTTCAATAAGCGCAAGAACAGCCGCGCTTTCTTCGAGGTTAAGTACACTGAGGACAATTTTCAAGAGGCAGTCGAGCATCTGAATGGAGAAGGGATTTCTTTCGGCACGAGAGCCGGGAAATACCTGACCTTCAATGTCAACCTGCAGCAACTTAAAGACCATGCGAAAGCACACGAGTGGCTAGCTTCAAAGCTGTCTCCGCAGGACGTTAAGGAGAGTGATCGTTCGCAGGAGTAGTCGGCACCCCCGTAACTCTAACCTCGTACATCCTCTCAGTTGTTCGCAAGTGAGCGCCATATTCTTTCTCTGTATCCGTTGGACTAGCCTGATGCTCGTGCAAAATATGCGATTATATCGTATATTTTGCATATGTGGATTCCTCGCGCGGTGGAACCCCGCCTGCAACGCTCCGCCAAGACGCGGCCAGTGGTTGTGCTGACCGGAGCCAGACAGACCGGCAAAACCTCCACCTTTCTGCGTCTGTTCCCGAAACATGCATTGGTCTCCCTCGACCTCCCCGCCGAAGCGGAGCAGGCGGAAAAGGAGCCGGGCACTTTTCTCCAACGTCATCCGCCGCCCGTCCTCATTGATGAAGTCCAATATGCGCCCGGCTTGTTCCGGCACCTCAAGGTGGCCGTCGATGCCCACCGTACGCGCAACGGACAATTCCTGCTGACCGGTTCGCAGAAGTTCACCCTGATGAAGAGCGTTTCCGAATCGCTGGCTGGCAGGGCCGACATCGTGGAACTTGAAACTCTTTCCTTTGCGGAGATTCACGCGGCACTGCCGCAAACCGGGATCGAAGCGGCCATCGTGCGCGGTGGTTTCCCGGAGCTGTACGCCAACCCAGACATCGATTCCGCAGCTTTTTACAATTCCTATCTCGCTACGTATCTCGAACGCGATGTGCGCTCCTTAGCCAATGTCGGCAGCCTGCGAGACTTCGAGAGATTTCTGCGCGCCTGCGCGCTCCGTTCCGCAAACCTGTTGAACAAGGCGGATCTGGCGCGCGATGTCGGTATTGCTCCCTCCACCGCGAACCAATGGCTGTCTATGCTGGAGGCCTCCGGCCAGGTCGTATTGCTTGAGCCCTGGTTCTCGAATCGAACCAAGTCCATCGTCAAGAGCCCCAAACTCTATCTCACGGACACGGGCCTGCTTTGCGCTCTGCTGAATATCCGGTCCGAGGAAGCTCTTCGGCAATCGCCAGCCGTCGGCGCTGTCTGGGAGACTTTTGTCTTCGCCCAGCTTCGGGACCGTGAACGCCGCGGAGGGCGCACCGGCAGTCTCTTCTTCTGGCGCGACCGAACCCGTGAAGTGGACTTTGTCGTGGATACGGGCGGACGCCTGGAACTGTTCGAAGCGAAGTGGACGGAACTGCCGGATGCCGGCGATACGGTAAATCTCGATTTTGTGCGCAACGTGGTAGGCAAATCGCGGATCGCCGCGGGAGCGGTGGTCTGCCGCACACCTAACGGCTTTCCCCTTGCCGATGGATTTCGGGCGCTGCCGGTGTCCGAACTCAAATGAATTCACCGTTTCGAGATCCCCAGGATTGCACCCGCGCTGTTCATCGGACCGCGCTTCCTGCTAGTTGCCCGTTCCGCACGTGCAGATGCCGTGGCCGCTGCCTAACTGCTTCACCATAGAACACTCGGCTGCCAGAACCTTGGTTTGCGTACTGCTCAGAGCGCTGTTGGAAAACGCCGATTCCGTGACTTGGAAGGTGCCCTGGGAGGCTTGCACGTTAGTTCCCCATCCCGCAAGCTGACCCGTCGGAGTTAAGGAAGTGGGATCGCACTGTGGATTCTGTGTGGGATCGGACGACACGATCTCGATGATCCCGGCCACAGGTTTCTTCCCGGTCAGCGGATTGGCCGTGAGATCGTTGAGCAAGGAGAGCGTGAGCAACCCGCTTTCCGAGATCGCGCAGCCACAGCACTCGTTCAATTCCTGACTGCGGTCGAATACGTAAACCATGGCGCACAGCCCTCCGACCGTAGGATTGGTAAGGCGAATGGTGCTGTCGAAACCGGATTTTTCCGCGTTGGCGCGATTGAAGTAGTTCAGCATGAGGAGCGGCATTACGGTGATATCCGCCGTCGCAGTAAAGCCGCTGCCCTGAGCCAAGATGGCGGTGGAGCCGACCTTCTCAGCCGTCACCAGGCCGCCGCTGCTCACGATGACGACGGCGGACTGCATCGAACTCCAGGTTACGCTTGCCGTCTTGTTCTGCGTGGTTCCATCGCTCAGGGTGGCGATCGCCTGGAGCTGGCTGCTACTCCCCAGGGTTATGGATAGTGATGCTGGAACTATATTCAGGGCAATGATCGCCGCGGGGGACACCGTCAGGCTCGCGGTTCCGGTCACCGATCCCGAGGCCGCGCTGATGGTCACCGTTCCGACTGCATTGGCAACCGCCATGCCAGTCGAGTTCACACTGGCTGTCTTTGCCCCGGATGAACTCCACGTCGCCGATTGCGTCAGGTCTTGCGTGCTTGCATCGGTGTAGGTACCGGTCGCCGTGAATTGTTTGGATTCGTCGACCGGCAAAGAAAGCTGGTTCGGATTCACCGCAATGCTGACCAATGCAGGCGGTCCGACGATGATCGACGCGCTGCCGGTTAGACCTTGATAAGTCGCAGATACCTGAGCGGCGCCTTTGCCTGCCGACATCACGTAACCCTGGCTGTTGACCGTGGCAATGGCGGACTGGCTCGTCTGCCAGGTTAGCGAGGAACTTAAAGTTTGCTGGGTCCCATCGCTCATGTTTGCGATTGCCTGGAGCTGACCGCCCGTTCCCAGCGGCAGAGACAGCGCTACCGGAACGATGTTCACGCTGACCGTCACCGCAGCCGTGGCCGTCACGCTGGCGGTCCCGGTCACGGTTCCGGAACTCGCGCTGATGGTCGCCGATCCCAGGGTTTTGGCAACCGCCGCGCCCGCCGCGTTCACGCTGGCGATGGCTGGCGCGGACGAACTCCAGGTCGCGGTTGCGGTGAGCTCTTGTGTGCTTCCATCCGTGTAAGTCCCCGTCGCAGTTAGTTGCTGGGTCTTACCTAGCGGCAGAGACGTCGAGGCCGGACTTACCGCGATACTAACTAACGCCGCTGGTCCGACCGTGATCGAGGCGCTGCCGGTCATCCCTTGATAGACCGCCGAGACTTGGGCGGTTCCTTTGCCCGCAGCCGTCACGTAGCCTTGCGCGTTGACCGTGGCAATGGCTGGCTGGCTGGTCTGCCACGTTGCCGAGGAACTGAACGTCTGCTGCGTCCCATCGCTCATGGTGGCAATCGCCTGGAGCTGGCTGCCGCTGCCCAAGGGCAGGGATAATGTTGCCGGAACAACGTTCAAGGCAACGATCGCCGCGGGCGACACCGTCAGACTTGCGGTCCCGGTCACGGTTCCAGAGGTCACGCTGATGGTCGCCGTTCCCACTGCTTTGGCGGCCACCGCACCCGCCGGGCTCACATTGGCAATGGCCGGTCCGGACGAAATCCAGGTCGCCGATTGCGTCAGATTTTGCGTGCTGCCGTCGGTGAAAGCCCCGGTCGCACTAAGTTGCTCGGATTCGCCTACCGGCAAAGAAACACGGTTGGGGCTCACCGCGATACTAACCAATGCGGGTGGTCCTACCGTAATCGACGCGCTGCCAGTTAGGCCTTGATAGGCCGCGGACACTTGGGCGGCACCTTTGCCCACCGCACTGACCAGGCCTTGAGCGTTGACTGCGGCCACCCCCGGCTGTGTCGAACTCCAGGTCACGGTTGCCGTCATGCTCTGGGTTGTTCCGTCGCTCATGCTGGCAATCACCTGAAGCTGGCTACTGCTCCCCAAGGGCAGGGATAACGTCGCCGGCACAACATTCACGGCAACGACCGCAGCGGGAGTAACAGTCAGACTCGCGGTTCCGGTCACCGAACCGGAGGTAGCGCTGATGGTCGCCGTTCCCACTGCCTTGGCGGCCGCCGAGCCCGCGGGACTCACAGCGGCAATGGCTGGGCCGGATAGAGTCCACGTCGCCGATTGCGTCAGATTTTGCGACGTGCCATCGGTGAAAGTTCCGGTCGCGGTGAGTTGCTCGGTCTCACCGACCGGCAAAGAGACTTGGTTTGGACTTACGGAGATACTAACCAGCGCGGGCGGTCCAACGGTAATCGACGCGCCGCCGGTTATCCCTTGATAGGCCGCCGACACTTGGACGACACCTTTGCCCAACGCGGTCACATAGCCTTGCGGGTTGACGGCGGCCACCCCGGACTGGCCGGTCTGCCACAACACCGACGAGCTTACCGTTTGCCGGGTGCCATCACTCAAGGTCGCGATCGCCTGCAGTTGGCTGCCACTTCCCAGAGGTATGGACAAGGTTGCCGGGACGATGGTGACCGCCACCACCACGGCAGGCGTCACCGTCAGACTCGCAGTTCCGGTGACCGATCCGACGGTCGCATTGATCGCTGCTGTTCCGACTGCTCTCGCAAGCGCCGTCCCCGCCGGACTCACAGTGGCAATGGACTCGGATGAACTCCATGTTGCCGATGGCGTTAGGTTCTGCGTCGTTCCATCGGAGAAAGTCCCGGTCGCGGTGAGTTGCTCAGATTCACCGACGGGTAAAGAGGATTGGGTTGGACTCACCGCAATACTAATCAATGCGGGCGGCCCAACCGTGAGAGTCGTCCGGCCGACCACCCCGCGATAGGCTGCGGACACTTCCGCCGCGCCCTCGCCCGCGCCGGTGACCTTGCCTAGAGTGGTGACCGGGGCCACATCCGACGCGCTCGTATGCCACACTACCGCTTCCAACTTTTCTTTGTTCCCGTTGTCGAAAATTCCCATAGCGCTGAGCTGTAGATCTGTGCCCTTGGCAATGGTGGGATTGACGGGGTCAATCAGGATTTGCGTCAGCCTTGGATCTCTCGCACCGCAGCCGAGAAGCAAGGCGGAACACACGAGCGCAACAAGAACGCTGAGGGCGCGCGCGGCTTGACGGAGTCTCATGGTGAACGCCTGGCAACTCGGGGGGAGGGGTAGTCGAGATGTAAGAACTAACCACTTTGAACTATATCGACCGTATTACCCCATGGCTATCCCCAACTCGAATTAACCCATAGGGAGTAGCACGAAAGTGGGGGTACAACCGGCAAGGATAAGGCAAATTATTCTGGGCGGCGGGTGCGTAGCTAGACGACGAATTGCAGGCCACTGATGTAGCTCGGAGATTTCTGTCCGCGTTTGACGGACCAGCGCACTTGCATGAGTGTGGGAATCGAAACCGGAGAATCGAACACCGGAAAACTACAGCACACGAAGGTCGAAGCCGGCAAGGGACGCGAACTCAGGATGCACACACCGCCATTGCTCAAATTGTGGATCCTGCAGTCAAATTCCTTTAATTCCTTGGGTTGGGCTCCCGCCGTCTGAAACGAACGTAGACTGCGCGCGCGCACTTCGACCACTTGCGGGAAGCGCTCATGCTGTCGTCGTTCACCATCGGGAAGATCGGTCACTATGACATCATGCCCGAAGTCGCGGTCCGCGTAAATTCTGCAATCGGACTAATACGCGACGGCTAATGTCATGCGCAATGCTTAATTGCTGGACCTGGATCCGGCAAGCTTGCCGGCGATTCCGGAACGAGTGGAGACCTTCATCTTCACCATGACCAATCGCAGGAAGGCCTTGACCGTGTTTGGACTAATGTTCATGCGGGTTGCGATCTCTTTGCTGGTGAGCCCTTGCAGCAGATACTCCACCGTTTCACGCTCGCGGCCGGTCAGATCAAAGCGTTCGGTGAGTTCTGTAAGGCTGGTGCTGCCGGCCGCATCCCGCTCCAGCAGGACGGCGAAGGCGGGTTGCGGGGAGTAGTGCCCGTTACAGTCGACTTGAAAGCTCTTGCAGATATAGCGCCGCTTCCCCGACTTAAACTCCTTGACGAAAGTCCGCCGGTCTTGTTGCTGATGATCAAGGAGGGTGGTGCGTACCCGATCGGCAAGAAAGACTCGGGGCTGCTTGATCCGGTTGGCCTCGCTGGGAAAGCAGAGGATTTGCAACGCGGGATCGTTCGACGCAATCAGATTCAATTCGCCATCCAGCAGTAAGAAGCCGTTGCTGCTTGGAGCCATCGACACGGTGCTCTCCTGTGGTTTTAAAAACGGCTGAACCGGTTGAAACTGCGATCACGCAGACAAGCTCTAGCTCGACTCAGGCTTGAGGCGGGGGGAGTGGCGTACGAAAGCCACGATACCATAGCCCGAATTCCGACGCAACAGTATTTGTCGATTAGGGGCGCGTTGTCAATAGATAGTGCGAAAAGATCGGAAAATGGGCGTGAACATTAAGGTCACTTCATTTGTACTACTCCCAATGGGTTACATCTACTCCCTTAAACAGGCTGACTAGCCCAATCGCAGGATTGCCGCCTGCAGGCCGCCGTAGTTAACTGGAGGTGCCTAGAGCGCTCCCCTAGCCTTGGTGTAGTAGAACGCTCCCCCTAACCTGGTCGAAGGCTGGGACGACATTGCGCAGCATGCGCGATCCCGATCCCGCCCCTAAACCGGAACTGGCGCTGAACCGCGAGCCCGCAAGTAGCGGAGGTTATGGTATGTATGGAGATTGCCAACGCGGCCTTCTCCGCAAGCGGGTAGCGCAATCTGCATCCACGGGTGAAAGTGGATGCCTGCCGTGCGCGGATCATGGCCGCGCGACGAAGCGAGGCGGTAATGCTTAGGGGTGCTCCAGCAAGTTCCGATCCAGGCGGTTCGAGAGCCCGGTCCATTCTCGAATTGCTCGCTGGCATTCCAGGTGGCGCGTGCATCGCGCTCGCTGCCACTTTGCTTTCTTGTATCGGAGGGCAAGGACTCTGGGCGCAAGGCGCTCCACAAAAGCTGACCGTGCAACGGTCAACGCGCGCCATTCCGCACCGCTTTATAGTTCATCCCAGCGAAGCCGTCGTCCCGGTCAATCAAACGCAACGCTTCGAAGTTACCGACGCTCAAGGAACGCCCGTCGCCGTACATTGGAATGTTTCCGGCCTGGGCTGTTCCGGCTTGGAGTGCGGGACCATCGACGAGCAGGGAATTTACCGGACACCGTCTTCCCTTCCGCAACCACGTGTCGTCACGGTGGAAGGCGTTCTGGTTTCGGACCCCAACTACTCAGTATTGACGCAGGTCTGGCTTGAGGATTCCGCCAGCGCCGCTGCGAATGCCGCGCATGCCCAAGTTGCTTCCCGGGAAACGAAAGCGCTCACGGCCCCAAAGGTTGGCGCACAAAACCTTGCCGCCGATCGCGGGTCGCCGCCGCGACCGAGTGTAGTTCCCGCGGCCCCAGCGATTGGAAAACAGGTTGTTACCACTGCCGAATTGCTGCCGCTGCCGAATCCGGTCGGCGCGGTCCCGACCGTTCGAAATCAGGTTGCGCGCGGCGCCGCATCTCCACTGGCGCCGGATGTGGTCGCGCCATCTCCTGACGTTCGAGCCCGGGCTGCCCGAGGTGCGGTTTCACCGCCGCCGCCGAATGTAGTTGCGGCTGCCCCTGCGGTCGGAAGACAGACAGTCTCCAGCGCTGAATTGCTGCCGCTGCCGAATCCGGTGGGCGCAGCCCCGACCGTCGGAAATCAGGTGGCCCGCAGCGCCGCAGCGCCCCCGCTGCCCAAGGTAATCGCTCCCGCCCCAGCGGTGGGAAGACAGACAGTCACCAGCGCTGAATTGCTGCCGCTGCCGAATCCGGTCGGCGCAGCCCCGACCGTCGGAAATCAGGTGGCCCGCAGCGCGGCAGCGCCCCCGCTGCCCAAGGCAATCGCTCCCGCCCCAGCGGTGGGAAGACAGACAGTCACCAGCGCTGAATTGCTGCCGCTACCGAATCCGGTCGGCGCAGCCCCGACTGTCGGAAAACAGCCGACCCGCAACAGCGCATCGCCGCCGCTCCCCAAGGTGATCGCTCCGGCCCCAACGGTGGGAAAAAAGCTAGTTATCGATGCTGAGCTAATGCCGCTGACGAATCCAGTGGGTGCGGCCCCGGTGGTTGGAAAACAGGCCGTCCGCAATGCCGGATCGTCACTAGCGCCGAACGTGGTCGCGCCGCCCCCTAGCGTTGGAATCCCGGCTGCCCGAGGCGCAGCATTGGCGCCGCTGCCAAATGCGGTCGCCGCCGCCCCCACGCTTGGAAAACCTGTTTCCCGCAGCGCAGAACCGCTGCCGCCGAATGTGGTCGCGCCAGCACCTGCCGTTGGGAGACAGGACCTTCCGAACAGCGGCGGATCGCCCCCGCTACCCAACGTGATTGCCGCCGCCGCTCCCACTGTTGGAAACCAAGTGGCCCGAAGCGCTGGATCGCCAGCGCTGCCGGACGCGGTCCCAGCACCTGCGGCTGCAAGACAGAATCTTCCCAGCAGCGAAGGATCGCCGCCCGCAGCGAGTGTAGTTGCCGCACTGAGCCCTCTTCCTGACCCGCTCTCGGCCGGGCGAACCCAGACGTTAGCGGCCACTGCGGCCGGCCGGCAAAGCAGCGCCGGAAGCGGGGTCTTAATGCCGATGCCCGAGTTGTCCGCTGCGGTCCCCCCTGGATCGGCGGCCCCCGCGCAGCATGCCCCGGTGGTTACCTATCGCGATGGCCAGCTCACGATTGACGCCGAGAACTTGACTCTCGCCGCGGTGCTGGACTTGATTGCGCAGAAGACCGGGGCGGTGATCGAGGTGCCTCCCGGAAGCGGTCAGGAGCGCGTCTTTGAACACGCCGGCCCGGGACCCGTCAACGATGTGCTGGAGCGGTTGCTCAACGGTTCTCCATTCAATTACATCATTGTGAATTCGCCCCAACATCCGAACCAGCCGGCGCAGGTGTTATTGTCCCTACACGGACCAGACATCGAAACCCCCAGCGTTGCTTCCGTTCAGCCCAAGCCAGCCAGTCCCCCTGTGCTGTGGACACCTCCTCCAGACTCGTCGTCGGCAGCGCTCCTGCCTCAAGTGGACAGGAGCGGCTTGGTGGTGCCTCCCAGAGAGTCGACAACTCCAGAGGCTCTCGGAGAATTAATCCGAGAACGGGGTCGACAGCTGCGTGAACAGCTGCAAAAGCAGCAATGAGTACAAGCGCAGCAAGAACATGTCGGGCGTGTTCGATCAGTTAGTGACTAATCCATAAGTTGTAGCTCTGTGCCTTAGTTGAATTGGCTAGGCTACGTGGGTACTTGTAAATCGTGCAGTAAGAGTTAGAGTTCCGAAAGCGCCCGTAGCTGATCCTCCCCCAGCACTCGGCGCCACAAACCACAAGGAGGATCCAAGAAATGAAGAAGCTAGGATTTTGTATGCTGATGCTGGCACTCGCCCTGATGCTGGGGGGAAATGCCTTGGCCCAAGGTGACAACAGCGTTTATTTCACCAGTTACTACTCCAACGCGAACACCACCGGTGCGCCGGATGCAACCGTGCGTATCATCAACGACGGCGACACAGGCGCAACCCTGTGGGCGGCCTTCTACGTGTTCGACGATAGCCAGGAACTGACCGAGTGCTGCGCTTGCGCCATCACCCCGGACGGTCTGCTTTCGGAATCCGTGAACAAGAACCTCACGGCTAACCCTTTGACCGGCCGGTATCCTTACCGTGGCGTCATCAAGGTCATCTCGTCCGCCAGCGGCGATCCGACCAATGACGTGCCGAAAGCCGGACTGCGCGCCTGGGGAACTCACATCCAGAAAGCGGGCAGCGGCTACGCCGTTACCGAAACCACGTTCGCGGACTCGAACCTGGTGTCGGCGGAACAGACTCTGCTGCAGGAACTCTGCTACTTCGACGCCCTGCTCAGCGGTCAGCCCTGCTCCTGCACCCCGGAAGATCACGACTTTTAATCAAAAGGCGTGGCTTTCGAACTCGAACCATTCCGGACGCCGGGGTTATGACCGGCGTCCGGTTTTTTATACCTGTCGGTTATTCCCTGCGTTCGAAGGAGCGATCCGCGGAGTTACTCAGTCTTATGCGGCGTCGCACCTCGAGTCAATGAACTAATCCATAAGCAGTAGCTCCATGCCTTAGTGTTTTTGGCTAGGCCACGTGGGTACTTGTAAAGAGTGTAGTAACAGTTAAAGTTTCGACAGCGCCCATCGCTGATCCTCCCCCAGCCACCAGGCGCCACAAACCACAAGGAGGATCAAAGAAATGAAAAAGCTAGGATTTTGTATGCTGATGCTGGCACTCGCCCTGATGCTGGGGGGAAATGCCTTGGCCCAAGGTGACAACAGCGTCTATTTCACCACCTACTACTCCAACGCGAACACCAATGGTGCTCCGGATCAAACCGTGCGCATCATCAACGACGGCGACACAGGCGCAAACCTGTGGGCGGACTTCTACGTGTTCGACGACAGCCAGGAACTGACCGAGTGCTGCGCTTGCGTCATCACCCCGGACGGTCTGCTCTCGGAATCCGTGAACAAGAACCTCACGGCCAACCCGATCACCGGGCGGTATCCGACCCGTGGCGTCATCAAGGTCATCTCGTCTGCCAGCGGCGACGATACCAATGACGTGCCGACCCCTGGGCTGCGCGCGTGGGCGACGCACACCCAGAAAGTGGGCAGTGGCTACGCGGTTACCGAAACCAAGTTCGCGGACTCGAACCTGGTATCGGCTGAACAGACGCTGCTCCAGGAACTCTGCTACTTTGACGCCCTGCTCAGTGGTCTGCCCTGCACCTGCACCCCGGAAGATCACGACTTTTAGTCAAAAGGAGTGGCTTTCGACTTCCGGACGCCGGGGTTACGACCGGCGTCCGGACTTTAGATTTCTGCTGATGTTCCAATTGCCTCCAAACCCATCTCATGATCTAATTCTGTAAGACATGTTGTCCTCCCCCAAGACATGTTCCTAATTCCTAAAGAGGGGAAATTCCACAATGTCAACCAAGAACACTCTGATTGCGCTTGGACTCGGTATGGCGCTATGCGCGTTCTCTGTTCCCGGGTTCGCCCAAAGCGAATCCACCGTAGTAGCCGAGATCGCCGGCCGCAAGGTGACGGCCGAAGAACTGGAGCAGAAGCAAGCGGGCAAGCTGCTGCAGGCCAAATACAAGTATTACCTTGCCGAGCGGGATGCCCTCGACCAGTTCATTGACGACCAGCTATTGGACTTGCAGGCCAAGAAGGAAGGCGTGACTCTTGATGAACTCTTCAAGCGTCATGTCGCCATTCACGTCCCCGAACCCACGGAAGACCAGCTCCGCTTCTACTACGAGGGCGTACAAACCGACGAATCTTACGAGTCGGCGCGGGCCAATATCATCGATACCGTCCGCCAGTTGCGCACCAAAAAAGCGCGGGACGCTTACATCGCCGAACTGCGCGCGCAATATGGCGTCGTCGTTGAGCTGAACCAGCCCAGCGCTCGCGTCGAGGTGGGAAACGATCCGCGGCTTGGTCCGGAAAACGCTCCCGTCCAGATCGTTGAATTCGCCGACTATGAGTGCCCCTACTGCCAAAAAGTGAATGAGGATCTCGCCCGGGTGCGGGACCAATTCCCCAATCAGGTGTCGCTGGTTTACAAGGACTTTCCCCTTCCCATGCACCCGCTGGCCGCCAAAGCAGCACAGGCTGCGCGCTGTGCGGGCGCACAAGGCAAGTTCTGGGAGTATCACGATGCCCTGTTCAAGTCCAAGCGACTGCAAACCTCAGACCTGAAACAGCAGGCGGTCAGCCTCAAACTCGACCCCGCCCGCTTCGATCAATGCCTCGAGTCCGGCGAACAAGCGGCCTCGGTGAAAAGGGATTCCCAGGAAGCCCAGCGGCTCGGATTGCAAGGCACACCGAGCTTCTTCGTTAATGGCCATTTCATGAGTGGTTCCATCGGATTCATGAAATTGCGGGAAACAGTGCTGCAGGAACTGGATGCCGCCAACAATGCCAAGAAGCAGAGTGCCGCGCTGGTGCCGTCAACCGAGGAAGTAAAGAAGTAACACTCGCGGAGGATCCGCATCGGCTCAACTGGTGCGGGTCCTCGGGGTGTTCCAACCGTTCTGAAACGTTAGCCACCACGGCCACGAAGTATCGCGAAGGACCTGAATCTTGAAAGGATTCCCTTCGTGCTATTTCGGGGCCCTGGTGGTTGCTGTTTTTGCGGACCCTCTGGGCAGGATTAACCCGACTACCGCCCTGTTCTATTTCTTGCTGTCGGAACCGGCCCCGGCCGCGGCGGTCTTGAAGGCGGCCACGCTCATGCAGAAACTACCGTCAGCCTTAGCCCCAGTCAGCGTCGGTTGATAGGTCCCGGGTGGAGCGTTCAGCACGTACACATAGGACGGGTTATACGTCCAGGCCGCGGGCGTTACCCCAGTTGGACGGGGTGCGGAGGGAAAATAACGAGCAACAATGAAGTCCCTGGCAGTCGTGGTAATACTGGCGCCAACCTGCTGACCCGCGCTGGTCGCGGTTCCATCGCTTACCTGCCCGCCGCTCCCGTCCACCACCGAGGACAACGCCATGTTGGAAAGTTCAAGAACAGAATAAGCGCTGGCGATAGCCGCCGCCGATAAGTGGAATCTCAACTCGGCTACGCCCGGCTTACAATTCTCGCAATACCAAATGTCAATCGGCTTATTCGCGCAAGACGAAGAGGCTCCTGCAATTTGTTTGTACACATTACCGCCATCGGGCGCGTCATCGGTAACGCTCACGACCTTGAGCCCCGGATTGAGCATGGTCGACATGGCGATGATCAGATTGCCCTTGCCCGTCGGCGCCTTAAGTTCGACAGGTGAGACGTGGGCCCCCTGGCTCAGGACCGTAACCTCTTGCACAATAGTTTGAGCGGATAACCTAACTCCTCCGCACAACAACAACACCGCCAGAAGCTTGACTCTCATAATCCGTCCCCTTATGTTGTTGATCCGAAATTCCTCGATTTTTTCGCGGCAGCTTTTCCGCGAAGTCGCTTTTTGACGTCCCTCTGCCGCGAACCTGCTAATTCTTGGCGGGGTCTGGACTTGCAACCGGCGCGGCGATCTTGAAGGCAGCCATGCCCATGCAGAAACCGCCTCCAGGTTTCGCTCCCGTGAGTGTCGGTTGATAGGTTCCCGGTTCCGCGTTGAGCGCGTATACAAACGAAGTCGTATATTTCCACGCCTCGGGAGTTACGCCCGTCGGAAGAGGAGTGGCTGAAAAATAGCGCGCAATAATAAAATCCTTGGCGGTCGTCGTAATACTGGGGCCAACCTCCAGACCTGCCTTGGTTGCAGTCCCGTCGCTGACGTGCGCGCCGCTGCCATCCGCCACCGAAGACAACGCCATGTTTGAAACTTCCAGGAACGTATTAAGACTGGCCCTGACGTGATCCGAGAGATGAAATTTGAGTTCGGTCACACCCGGATTGCAATTTTCGCAATACCAGATGTCCAACAGCTTTTTTTCGCAAGACGAAATGGTGGCTGGAAGCTGTTTATAGGTGTTCCCACCATCGGGCGCATTGTCGGTCACACTCACCACCTTGACCCCGGGAGTCAACTGCAGGGGCATGGTGATGAGCACGCTTCCCTTTTGGGTCGGCTCCGGAAGATCCATGTCGGAGACGGTGCCCGCCCCGGAGCTCACCGCCGCAAACTGTTGGACTACGGTTTGAGCCGGCAACTCGATTGCCCCTAACAGTAAGAACAACAATATGAGGAGATGCTGCTTCATAATCCTGTCCCTTCCGTCATTGACGTGATAGGTTCCCCTGCGGACTCTAGCTGCCATGGCCACTTCGGCGGGAGACTGCGAGCCAGCCAGGCCACTAAACGCCGCGGCCTCGCCGCCTGCAAGCCGCCGCTGGCATGAGGTGTCCCGCTACTTGTTTTCCTTTTTTTCCGCTTGAGTCTTAATCTGGGAACGGTCAGAGGCCATGATGAAGGGTCCGCCAACTCCCGCCGCCGTGATCTTGCCCGTCACGCATACCTGTTTGCCCTGGTAGGCGTCAATCACCTCCTGGGGACCCTCGGGCTGCGCCCCAAAGGCAACAAAGTAGAACACCGGATTCGGTTGCGGCTGATCGAGATCGAAGAACACCGGTTTTCCGCGGCCCGACATGCCATACTTGGAAATCTTATTGTCGACAACCTTTCCGCACACGGTCGCAGTATCGCCGATGTGGTCCTTGGCATCGGCAGGGCTTACGCGCGGCGGCGTCGAAGCGGGAGCAGCCGGGGCGCTCTGAGCACCAGCGAGCGTTGCCATGCCCGCCACGCAGATCATTACGAAAAACACTCTGATACTCGTCATATTTCCAGTTCCGTGGTTCGCATTGGAGCCACAAAGTACAAGATTCGGCAATCGGTTGGCAAGGCAAAGCCAATCGTCCTGAGGAACATCTAAGCCCAGAATCGGGCCATGAGTCAATGTTACTTTTGGTTAGGTGGCCCGGGTGCCGCCGATTCGTTGCGCCGCATCGCCTAACCCGATGGGCTAACCCATCTAGTCGTTGAGAATCCGTTGTGGAAATCCTGTAAATCATCTGCGGCTGCAGCGCAAATTGATTACCGCCGTCACTCGCTTCGGGTGTAAAATTAGGCGCTGGTAGGCAGCGCTGTTTCCCCCCCCCGCCGACCATTCAGCCCAATCCCCCGAACTGGCTGCAGGAGGTTCTTGTGCGCCTTGTTCGCGTTGCCGCATATATCGTCACAGCTTCTCTGGTCTCTGGCGCCTTGGCATGGGCGCAGGCCAACAGTCAGCAACCAGTTCAGCAACCTGCGCCGTCGGCTTCGACAGCGACTGTGCCGCGGCTGATTCAAATCAAGGGATCGCTGCGCGATGAGGCTGGCAAGCCACTGAGCGGCAACCTCGCGATCACATTCGCTCTGTACAAAGACGCCGCGGACCAGGTTGCGGTCTGGCGAGAGAACCAGAGCGTGCAATTGGATTCCGCCGGGCGCTATACCGTGCTGCTGGGAGCGACCAGCGAGAGCGGCCTGCCACTGGAGATTTTCTCCTCCGGCGAAGCCCGTTGGTTAGGCGTTCGCCCTGAGGGACAAGCGGAGCAGCCGCGGATTCTGTTCTTGAGCGTGGCCTATGCCCTCAAGGCCGCGGACACGGAGATGTTGGGTGGCAGGCCGGCTTCGGCTTACGTTTTGGCCGAAAGTCTACCCTCGACCCTTCAGCCCGGCTCCGGCAGCCCAACCAACGCCCCGCGCGGACCACAGATTCTAATCCCTCCGATTGCAGGCTCGAACTCGTTGACCCAGTCGCCCCAAGCCGCCTGTTCGTCCATCACCAGTGATGGCACCGCCACCGCCAACCAGATTACGAAGTTCACCACCGCCTGCAACATTGAGAATTCGGCCATCTTCGAATCGGGCGGCAACGTTGGCATCGGCAATACCAGCCCTGCCGGCATGCTCGACGTCTCGGGGACAGCCTTCGTTCGCGGTTCCCTGTCGTCTCTGGGAGGTGTTGTTGTAGCTCCGACCGGTACCGCAACAGTTTCACAAGGCTTCATTTCCAACCCCCTGGACATCGAGGCCTCCCTCTACAACACGACCTTGGGAAGAGCGGCGAATTACATCTTTCGCTGGCAAGCGGAGCCGGTGAACAATGATTCTTCCAACACCAGTGCAACCCTCAACTTGCTGTACGGTGTCACCGGTTCTTTAAGCGAGACCGGGATCTCCGTGAACAAGAGTGGAATTATGACCTTCGCCTCCGGGCAGACGTTCCCCGGGACCGGCAGCGGGACGGTCACCAGCGTCGGCACGGGCGCAGGTCTGACCGGTGGACCGATCACCGGGAGCGGCACGATCAGTATTCCCACCGCAGGAGTCGTAAACAGCATGTTGGCAAACAACTCCGTTACGGTGACGGCGGGGTCCGGATTATCGGGCGGCGGCACGGTAGCTCTAGGCGGCACCATCACGCTGACCAATTCAGCCCCCAGTCTAGGAGGAACCGTAACCAGCGTGGGCAGCGGCACTGGCCTGACCGGAGGCCCGATCACAAACAGCGGCACCCTCAGCCTGAATACGAGTTACACCGATGGGCGTTACTTGCAGCTCACGGGAGGCGCGTTAACCGGAGGATTGACGGGCACCACGGGCGCCTTCAGCGGTTTACTCTCGGCGGCGGGCGCCTTGATGCCAACGACGGGCACGGCAACGGCCAGCAAGGGCTTCAACTCAAACCCGTTCGACTGGCAAGCTTCGGCGTTCAACAGCAGCACTTCGTCGGCGGTCAATCAGGATTTCCGCTGGATGGCGGAGCCGGCCAACAACAATACTTCCACCCCCTCCGGCACCCTGAACTTGCTGTTCGGGTCGAATGGAAGCACGCCCACCGAGACTGGGCTTTCCGTTGCCAGCAATGGACGGATTACGTTCGCCTCCGGGCAGACTTTTCCCGGCACCGGCAATGGCACGGTCACCAGCGTCGGCACGGGCGCAGGCCTGACCGGCGGGCCGATCACGGGCAGCGGCACCATCAGTATTCCCTCCGCGGCAGTCACCAACAGCATGTTGGTCAATCCCTCCGTCACGGTAACGGCCGGCTCCGGACTCTCGGGCGGTGGCACGGTGGCTCTAGGCGGCACCATTACTCTCACCAACTCAGCTCCCAGTTTAGGAGGAACCGTAACCAGCGTGGGCAGCGGCACTGGCCTGACCGGAGGTCCGATCACCAACAGCGGCACGCTCAGTCTGGATACGACTTACACCGATGGCCGTTACTTGCGACTGACCGGCGGTACCTTGACTGGAGGCCTGTCCGGGACCACGGGCACCTTCACCGGCGCACTGGCCGCTGCGGCCAGCACGTTTAGTGGCACCATGACCGCGGCAGGCGCACTGATGCCCACGACAGGCACGGCAACGGCCAGCAAGGGCTTCAACTCGAACCCCTTCGACTGGCAAGCTTCAGCCTTCAACAGCAGCACTTCGTCGGCCGTCAGCCAGGATTTCCGCTGGATGGCAGAGCCGACCGGAAACAATTCTTCCACTCCCTCCGGCACCCTGAACCTGCTGTTTGGTTCCAATGGCAGCACGCCCACTGAGACCGGGCTTTCCGTTGCCAGCAACGGACGGATTAGTTTCGCCTCCGGCCAGACCTTCCCCGGCACCGGCAATGGCACGGTCACCAGCGTCGGCACGGGCGCAGGCCTTACCGGTGGGCCGATCACGGGCAGCGGCACCATCAGCATTCCCTCCGCGGCAGTCACCAACAGCATGTTGGTCAATCCCTCCGTCACCGTGACGGCGGGCTCCGGACTCTCGGGCGGCGGCACCGTAGCTCTAGGCGGCACCATCACGCTGACCAACTCGGCCCCCAGTCTAGGAGGCACGGTAACCAGCGTGGGCAGCGGCACTGGCCTGACCGGAGGCCCGATTACCAACAGCGGCACCCTCAGTCTGGATACCACCTTCACCGATGGCCGTTATTTGCAGCTGACCGGCGGCACCCTGACAGGAGGCCTGACCGGAACCACCGGCGCCTTCACCGGCGGACTGGCAGCGGCGACTGGCACGTTTACGGGCGCGTTATCGGCGGCCGGAGCCTTGATGCCCACGACAGGCACCGCGACCGCCAGCCAGGGCTTCAATTCGAACCCCCTGGATTGGCAAGCTTCATCGTTTAACAGCACTACCTCATCGGCCGTCGCTCAAGACTTCCGCTGGCTGGCGGAGCCGGCCGGAAACAATTCTTCCACTCCCTCCGGCACCTTGAACCTGCTGTTTGGGTCGAACGGCAGTGCGCCCACCGAGACCGGGCTTTCCATCGCCAACAACGGACTAATCACTTTCGCCACCGGGCAAACCTTTCCCGGTGGCAGCGGCGGCGGCACCGTCACCAGCGTAGGTACGGGCGCAGGTTTGACCGGAGGACCGATCACCCAGAGCGGCACCATCAGTATTCCCTCCGCCGGAGTTATAAACAGCATGCTGGCCAATTCATCCATCACCGTGCAAGCGGGGACAGGATTATCGGGCGGCGGAACCGTGGCCCTCGGCGGCACTGTGACCCTGAACAGCACTTCTTCCGGCGGCACGGTCACCAGCGTCGGTACGGGAGCAGGTCTGACCGGTGGACCCATCACCCAAAGCGGCACCATCAGTATCCCCGCTGCGGGCGTAACCAACAGTATGCTGGTAAATCCGTCCATAACGGTGCAGGCAGGATCGGGATTATCGGGCGGCGGAACCGTAGCCCTGGGTGGCACGGTCACGCTGGCTAGCAATTTGTCGGGGACGACTAATGGCGTCGCCTACTTCTCCAATCCGACCAGTGTCACTTCCACACCCGCACCTGCCAACGGCCAGATTCTCATCGGATCCACCGGTAACGCTCCCGTGCTGAACACTCTCACCGCGGGCCAGAACGTCACCATCACCAACGCTCCAGGATCGGTCACAATTTCCGCGGCCAGCGGAAGCGCCGCGACCCTGCCATTCTTTGTGACCGCCGTAGGCCGTACCGGAGCCACTCAGACCACGACCCTGAACGTTAACAAGCTGTGGGGAATCCTCTTGCCTTACAACGTCACCACCACCGCCATCACTTACGACATAGCGACCGCCGACAATACCGCGAATAACTATGACATCGGAATCTTCGACAACTCGGGCAACCGCGTGGTCGATGTCGGGCCGATTCCAGGAACTGCGTTCGCATCGTCAACCGGTTTTCACACCCTGACGTGGACGCAAGGTTCCACCGCTCTGGCCCCAGGCCGCTACTATCTAGCCATCACCACGAATTGCGCCAGCACTTGCGCCAAGATCGCAGCCCAGTCCGCCGTCGTAAGCTTCGCTATCAACGCCTCGGCTGGGGCATCAGCCGGCGGAGCTTTGCCATCGTCGGTGACACCGCCCGCGGACATTTGGAACACGGGAGTTCAACCCACGGTCGTGATCCGCTGACGTAATAGTTTTTGGCTTTGTAGTTTCCGATAACTTGCGTATGATCACAGCGTTTGGGATTCGCCTCCCACACTGCTCGGCCATGCTGCCGGCGAGCCAAGGAGCCTTTGAGCCGTCCCCCGCAAAGCCCGTTTGACAGTGTCGAGAATGCTCACGACTACGTGCGCCTGCTGGTCGAGGCCATTGTAGAGGCCAAAAGCGAAATCGCAGCCGACTTGGAAACGGCCGCGCCCGCCCAGCCGGAACGCCGAGTCGAGGCTCTACGACTGGTGCAATTCAAGCTGGACAAACTCGAGAAGCACCTCGAAAGCAGCAGCCGCCTGCTTAACGATCTTCGCACCCTGCGCCGACTGCTATTCGACGAACGTCCGGACTCCACCAAGGCCGGGAAAGATTCCGCCGCCTAGATCCAGCTGAGTGACGGGAAGCGGAAGGGGAATCATCGGGTCCCGCAAGGGACGGCACTGCGCTCAGCCGACGCAGACTCCAGCGCTCACGCCCTCAATTTTTCCGCAAACTTCTTTTCCAGCTTCGCCAGCTTCGGCGAGATCACAAACATGCAATAAGGCTGGCGTGAATTCTCGTTGTAGTAGTTCTGATGGTAATTTTCCGCTGCGTGGAATTCCTCGGCCGGTTCGACCGCGGTCATAATCGGCTCCGGGAACACTTTCGCCGCCGTCATTTCCGCAATGACATCCTCGGCAATCCGCTGCTGCTCTTCATCGCTATAGAAGATCACCGAGCGATACTGCTCGCCCGCGTCATTTCCCTGCCGATTCAGCGTGGTCGGATCGTGCACCGCAAAGAACACGTCCAGCAATTCCCTATAGTTGATCTGGTCGGGATCGAAGCTGACGCGCACCACTTCGACATGCCCGGTGTCGCCGTTGCACACCTGCCGATAGGTCGCTTGGTCGGCGCGTCCGCCCATGTACCCGGACTCGACATGAGTGACCCCGGTCAGCCGCTGAAAAACGGCCTCAATACACCAGAAACATCCGCCGCCGAAAACTGCTGTTTGCTCTTTGGCCATGTGCCGTTAGATGCGCCCGTCTGCTTGAAGTTCCACGCCGTTCCACCACGGAGTCACGGAGAAATGCGGGAAACATGAATCTGATTTTCTCCGTGCCTCCGTTGGAGGTTTTGCACTTGCTACACCGACACCGTAAACGAAGTCTCCGTCCGTGTAACCGGCCGGTAAAGCGTGTCGCGTTCAATCGGCTCGCGCCCGGCTTCGGTGATCAGCCGCACCAGATCATGCCGCCGCAGCCCTTGCGGAGTGGTCGCTCCCGCATCGTGATAAATCTTCTCCTCGACCACCGTCCCGTCAATATCGTCGGCCCCGAAGCGCAACGAAATCTGCGCAATCTTCGGCGTCATCATCTGCCAGTAGGACTTGACGTGCGGAAAGTTATCCAGCACCAGCCGGCTGACCGCAATCTGCTTGATGTCGAGCATCCCGGTAGTAGTAAAAAGATGCTGCAACGGAGTGTTTGCCGGATGAAACGCCAGCGGGATGAAAGTCTGGAAACCGCCCGTCTCATCCTGCAAAGCACGCAGTTTGAGCAGATGATCGACCCGGTCTTCGTCGTTTTCGATGTGGCCGTAAAGCATGGTGGCGTTCGATTTCAGCCCAATCTGATGCGCCAGCCGCGCCGTATCCAGCCACTGATCGCCATCAATCTTGTGGTCGCAAATGATATGCCGAACGCGATCGGAAAAAATCTCAGCGCCGCCCCCAGGCAGCGAATCAACCCCCGCTTCCTTCATTTTTTCCAGCGTCTCGCGGATGGTCAGTTTAGCCCGCTTCGCCAGATACGCAACCTCCACCATGGTGAAAGCTTTCATGTGGACTTGCGGAAAACGCTCTTTCAATCCGGCAACCAGGTCGAGAAAATATTGAAACGGCAAATCGGGATGCAGCCCGCCAACAATATGAAACTCCGTGATCGCCTCGGTGTAGCCAGAAGCAGCCGTCTGGAAAGCTTCTTGAAGTGCCATGGTATAAGCGCCAGGAGCGTCTTTCTTGCGCCCAAAAGCGCACAACCGGCAAGCCGCCACACAAACATTCGTCGGATTGATATGTCGATTGACGTTGAAGTAAGCCTTGTCGCCATGCATCCGCTCACGCACCCAGTTGGCCAGCCAACCCACGGCCAGAATGTCGCCCGTCCCATAAAGGGCAAGCGCGTCGGCCTCGTTCAGGCGTTCGCCGGCTAGGACTTTATCTTTGATCGGGAGCAGGCGCGGGTCGTCAGTCTGAAATGCGTGGGTCTGGAATGGGTGCGAGTTGGGCATCGTTTTGTATGATAACGCAACTGGCGGAGGCCGACACTCCGGTTGTGTCCCCGCGGAAGGCTGGGCCACTCGCCAGCTCTCTGTTCTCCATCTGTTCGCCCTAGAATAAGTTTTCTTAGTGGTTGCTCGGGAAGACGTATTTTTTGGGTTTGGTGTTTACTGGTGGGGGCGATTATTGACTTGACTCGCCCATTGTAGTACGGTGCGAGCATGGAATCAATAGTGCCGGGAAAGGCAGCAGATGTGTCCCGACAAGCCCTGCGAAAGGAGGCTCGGATCGGTGCGCCGTTTGGCGCTCTCGGTTCATCCCGCGAGCAGTAGGCGGAAACTTCTTTGGATGGCTAAAAATTTTACTTCTTACATGGACGAAACTGGGCATCCAGACGATCCCAAGCTTGAATATGTCGGGATGGCCGGATTTGTCGCGCCGTTCGCAGCGTGGGAGATATTTGAGGAATCGTGGAGTGACTTATTGCGGAATGCGGGCCTTAGTGAGCCATTCCACATGAAGGATTTTGCTCACTCCCAAGGTCAATTCAAATCATGGAAAGGCAAAGAGGAACTACGGCGAGCTTTTCTCGGGCGTGCGGTTAATTTGATTGTCGAAACAGGCGCCACACCGCTGGGAGCGATTGTGTCGGTTTCAGGATTTAAGAGCCTCACAGCCGCACAGCAATGCTGCTATGTTAGTCCGTACTATATCGCCTTCCAAGATTGCACTCATGGCGCCGGAATTGAAGCTATGTATGAAGCGCCCGAAGAGACAGTAGCGATGGTGTATTCATACCAATCAGAGTATGGCACTAACAACGGGGGGCACGCTGAACAATTGTGGCACGCGATCAAGAAGCTTCGAGATATCGGTAATCGGATGGGTTCGTATGCTTCCAGCACTCCCGAAGCACTATGCCCATTACAAGCCGCCGATCTCTTCGCGTATGAGTTGTCTCATGAGTTCGAGAATCGCATCAAGCGCCCCAATGATGCGATGCGTTGGGGTCTTAGACAAATAGTAGGAATGTACAAAATCCCATCTCCTCGTATTCGGCTTTATGACCGCAAAGAACTGCTCCGAGTAGTTCGGGATTCCCGCTTCCCTGACCAGACAGGGGTTGAGGAGGTTGCTAACGATCACGTCCGATCGGCTCATGAACATATGATGAAATGGTTGATGGAGCGCGGTCAATTCACTGCCGATTATTCCGTAGATTTTTTCGATATCGTGAGAATGGCTAAGAAGATCAGGGGTCTAGGAGAGCTATTGAAAAATGAGAGAAACATCGGAAGCAGAAAAGTTTGATGCTGGCGTGCGAAAAATTCTCTCAGTCTCGCATGATGAATTGAAGCGGAGAGAAGAACAGTGGAAACGAGATCGGGCAGGCAAGACGAAACCTGGGCCGAAGCCTAAGACTTCGCCCGCCGCCCGCGCTTCAGGCTCCAAGGTTTAGTTAATCGTTTGTCCCACCTTGCCGGTGAGTTGAGCGAAAGTGATGCGCTTACCGACTAATTGAGTAGCAGCGATGCTGAAACGGTCGGCATCGGTCATTGGGTTTTCTTTGGTGCCGCGATAGTTGTAACGGAACGATTGCTCGTCAAGGTAACGGAAAAGATGAAACGGTTCCACGCTAACGTAGGTTCCACCAAGCGAGCGCTTCAAGAGCGACCAGAAATTCTCAAGGCCATTAGTGTGTACGCGGCCCTCTACGTATCTCAGAGCATGGTCAACGACTTGATGCTCATACTCGCCTTGCAGACCTTTATACGCGCCAAAGGTATCAGTGAAGAGCGCGGTTCCTGCTTCAACGTTTTCTCTTACGGCACCGTGAAGAGTTTCCTGTCTGCGATCTGCGACGATCTTAGTTCGCACCTTGCCGCCGCGTTCGAGGATTCCCATGACCATGATCTTGTCATCGGTGTTCCGTCCCATCCCGGTGATGCGACGGGCGTGAACGTCCCTGTGCATGTTGCGAGCTTTGCCGCCGATGAAAGTTTCGTCAGCTTCTACTTCGCCAGAGAACTTCGATCCCAGAGCCTCGTCTTGCATCGACAGACGAATCCGATGCAGCATGAACCATGCCGACTTCTGACTGACGCGCACATTCTTGGCAATCTCGCAACTGCTGACGCCGTTCTTGCAGTTGAGGATCATCCACATGGCGACAAGCCACTTGTCGAGAGGAATGGCCGAGTCCTCCATGACGGTTCCGACCTTGATGGAGAACTCACGTTTGGCATGGTGCTTGGAACACTTCCAAGTGCGCCGCTGGAAATTGAAACTGACCCGATCCGACCCGCAACCGGGACAGATCACGCGGCCATCAGGCCATCTCCGCAAAGCCAAGTAATCAATACAGTTATCTTGGTTTGCAAAGTAGATAATAGCTTCTTGCAGGCTCTTGGGTTCTGGCTTCATTTCCGGCATGGCCTTGTTCTCCATGCTTTAAAATGTAGCACTTATCCACGGGCGAGTCAAGGTAATAATCGCCCTGGTGGGTAACGGGGGTGCCCCCCCCCTCCCATGGCCGGTCTTTTGGGATCAACACTTTAGCTGGGTTCTAGCCGCCAGGTCTTTGAGGAATAGGGACTTAGAGGTAAAGTCTTTATTCTTCTTTCAGTTAGGGACGTTCTGCCGGCGGCTTGGGCTCCGGGATGGGCACTTTGCTTCCTCCCGACGTTGGATCCCCATTTCGTCCCGATCAAAAAGTCAAGCTTGACAAAAGCGGGGCCAGGAGAGCGGGCCTACTCCAAGATCTTTCACCGCAGTTTTTTTCCTTGACAGTCGGCGGAAGCAACCTCTAGAGTGCTCCGCAATCCTTTTCGAGAATTTGATCTCAAGCTTTTTCTGAGACCTTCTTGGTGGGATTCTTCCCCTTTCGCGGCAGTCAAGGCTGCCGTCCGACGTACGTTGGTGGTCTTGCCCACGGTTCTGTGGGTAGGGTTGACTTGTGCTCTAAATTCTTCTCTGGAGAGGTGCCAGCAAGGCCTCACCAGCTAGGAGTCTCCGTTTTCCTTTATGTACGACTCTACCCTCTACTATCTTTCTGGTAATAGCGGTGGGAATGCGCAGTGGTACAGAGTCGGTGCTTCGGGTCGTGCCAGTTCGTATGGGCCATACGCCAGTTCAGGGTGGAGCTTCGGCGAACCCATCGTCAGCGCAACTGTAGCAAGGTGGACAGAGATTGATCCCATCCGGGGGACGACAATTAATTGCGCTTATACCTATGGCTACGTTTTTCAAGATGCAGCAGGCGCCCGCCACAATCTGAACCTTACAAATTTTTACAACGATCCTAACGGCGACTGTATAGGTGACCCTGATGCCACCGCACCCAGTGGGTTTAATGGCGATGTAATTGTCCACGGGAGCGAAGGGCCCATCATGGGTTCTATTCCTGCCACTTGGAACGGGAACAATGCCGCCCAAGTCACCGTCACTGACGGAGACGGGACTGTTTACACGTTCCCCGGCACTCTTCCGGGTTGTAAAGCGCCGTGTTCTCAGCCGTTTTATCCGCCCCTCGCGTCCGTTACGGACCGCAACGGCAACATCATCACGGTCACAAATCCAGTCTATCCAAGCAACGTCACTAGCTATAAAGACACATCGGGACGCACGGTCCTACAGGACTCGGGGTTCACGATTAGCCCCGAAACCGTGACTGTCTCCGGCCTGGGAGCAGCCTACACCGTCAACTGGGCAAATCAACCTAACCCCACATTCGCTTCTTCAATACAAATCCAGACCCTCAGTGGGACATGTGCCGAACCCATGAGTCCATACGGGAACGCTCCTGCTGTTTCCTCCATCGGTTTGCCCAATGGCAAGAGTTATACATTTGGTTATGATACAACGTATGGTTTGGTCAATAAAATCACTTATCCCACTGGAGGATACGCTCGCTATGTTTGGGGACAAAACCCGCTTTCACATTATGGCGAATTTACACCTCCGGGACAAAATATATGCCAGATGCACTATTCCATTCCCGCCATCACGGACCGCTACGTTAGCTTCGACGGCAGCACCGAGGTGTTGCATCAGGCCTTCTCCTACTCCACTACTTGGTCACCTTCGGACCCGTCGACGTGGACCAGCAGGACAACGACCGTTACTACTACCGACCTTGTTCGAAATACAACATTCAGCACCGTCTACACTTACTCTCCGATCCCCCTTCCCTTAGTTCCTGGATCGCCAGAAAACGATCAGGACCCTCACCCCGCAAATCCGGTCGAAGTGACTGTCGTCTATTACGACACGACCAGCAGTCTCCTCAAGACCGTCACTAAGACTTGGCGGAACGAACGGGTCTTGCTCAGTCAGATAAACACGTATCCAACCGGCCCCGCCAACGAAACCGCTTGGAATTATGACTCCAACGAAATGCAGATCGAAAAAGACGACTATGACTTTGGCACCAGCGGAGTGGGCTCGCTTCTTCGCAAGACGGTAACCACTTACGCCACCAGTTCCACCTTTACCGCCAGCCACATTCTCGATAAGCCCGCAAAAGTCCAAGTCTATGACAGCACAGGCACCACTCTCGCTGCCGAAACGGACTACGTCTACGACACCCCCGCGGCTACAGCCACTTCAGGGATCGTGCAACACAGCGGCGGCTGCAAATGCGGCAATCTGACCAGCAGTTCCGGGTGGGTGAACAGCTCCGGATCCACGCTGACCACGACTTTTACCAACGATGACACCGGCCAGCGTCTCTCGATGACCGATCCTGCTGGAAACACAACCTCATACTCCTACACGGACAGCTACTCAAGCGGTACACCGCCAGGCCCTACGAACACTTACCTTACAACCATCACGCACCCTGCAACGGGTGGTGTAAATCACATCGAAAAATATGCCTACGCCTACGCTTCCGGCGAGGTCACCAGCTCCACCGACCAGAACAACCTGGTCACAAGCTACAAATATGTTGACAATCTCGGCCGCCTGACCGAGACCGACCTCCCCGACGGCGGTAAGACGACAATCACGTACAACGACGCTGCTTACAATCCTTCAACCCCCTCGCCAAGTGTGACGACCACGAAGAAGATCAATGCCAGCACCAGCGTGGTTGCAGTATCGGCCAGGGATGGCCTCGGCCATGTGGTGCGCACTCTGTTGTCATCCGATCCACAAGGCACCGTTTACACCGATACTGTCTACGATGCTCTTGGGCGCGTCAAATCCGCGAGTAACCCATATCGCAGCGGCACCGATGCAACGACCAGCCTCGGCACAACTTCGTTTATTTATGACGCCTTGGGCCGGAAAACCTCCGAGACCGCGCCCGACGGTTCTGTGATCACGACAGCTTACTGCGCCGGTTCCACGCTGGTCACGGACCCGACCACCAGATGGCGCCGAAGCCGGACTGATGGCCTTGGCCGCCTGGTCGAAGTCGACGAACCCAACGCCATCGGAGCCACGGTTGCCTCGACCGGCTGTCCCGGAACAGGGGAGCCTATCTGGGTTACGAGCTACACCATCGACACCCTGGGAAATCTGACAAAGGTCTTGCAAAACGGTTCGCACCAACGTACGTTCACCTACGACTTTCTCTCTCGTCTGACGACCTCCAGCAACCCTGAGTCCGGCACTATCAGTTACAACTACGATTCAGACACCAGCTGCTCCACACCAAATTCGTTCCCGGGGCTACTGGTGTCGAAGGTCGATGCCCGTAGCATCCGCAGCTGTGCCCGATATGACGCGTTGAATCGCGAGACCTATTTCTCCTATTCGAACGGCGATCCCAGCGTCACCACCACCTACGATCAGTCCAGCTGCCTCGGCCTCTCCGCCTGCCAGAACATCGGCCATCGCACCAGCATCGCCGACGGCGCTGGTTCCGAGGCCTGGGCATACCAGGTGGATGCGACTAATCTGCGCAGCATTCACCGGGAGCAACGCACGACCAATAGCTCGCCCAACAACATCAGCAAGACCGCGACGTACTATCTGGACTTGGCCGGCAATGTGACGCAACTGGTGTATCCGACCGGGCGCACCGTCAACTACACCTACGATGCGGCGAACCGGCCTAGCACCGCCGCGGACGCCTCCAATGGAATCACTTATGCCACCGACTGGAAGACCCCCCTGCCAGCACGAACTGCACGTCGAGTGCCGTCTGCTATACGCCGCAGGGCAGCGTGTACGGCATGAGCATCGGCCAGAGCAGTTCGTTCACCGGTTTCAACATTTCCGAGACATTCAACAACCGCTTGCAACCCAACGAGATCAAGGCGTCATCCTCGGCGGGGAATGCCATCGACATCACCTACAACTTCGTGGATCCGGTGAGCGGCCACAATGCCGGGCATGTCTATGGCATCACCAACAATCTGAACTCCAGCCGCTCGCAGGCGTTCACTTACGATCAGGTGAACCGCATTCTCTCGGCAGGCACTACGGCCACCACGGGCACCTACTGCTGGGGCTATCAGTACTCCTACGACGCCTGGGGCAATCTGCTGAGCCAGGCCGGCTGGTCACCGACTTACAATGGTTGCACGGAAACCACCATGGGCGCGGTCACTGCCGATGGCAACAATCACATTTCCGCTTTCTCGTACGACGCTTCCGGCAACGCGCTCGGCGATGGCTTGTATTCCTACACTTGGAATGCCGAGAGCCAGATGAAGACCGCAGGTGGAGTGACTTACGCCTACGATGGCGACGGCCGTCGCGCCGCCAAGGTGGGCAGCAAGCTCTACTGGTACGGTTCGGGCGGGGAGATACTGGCGGAAACCGACGCCTCCGGAAACACGCTCAACGAATACGTGTTTTTCGGCGGTAAACGCGTGGCCGAGGTGCCCGCCTCCGGCAGCGCGCTCTATTATGCCGAAGACCTGCTGGGCAGCTCTCGCGTCATTGCGCAGTCGAATGGCACGCTTTGTTACGATGCCGATTTCACTCCCTTCGGCGGCGAGAAGTCCTACACTTCGACCTGCACGCAGAACTACAAGTTCGAGGGCAAGGAGCGCGACACGGAAACGCAGAATGACAATTTCGGGGCGCGCGAATATTCCTGGCGCTTCGGGCGCTGGCTCAGCGCGGATTGGTCGTCGGTGCCGGCGCCCGTCCCCTACGCCAACCTCAGCAACCCGCAAACCCTCAACCTCTATGCGATGGTGGCTGACGACCCGGAGTCGTTTGCCGACCTTGATGGCCACGACACCTGCAACGGCCCTAACAACATTTGCGAGGCGAAGAATACGCCCCCCGTGGCGGGGAACACTAACCTTTTGGCCACTCAAGTCCAGACGCAAGCCGCAGATGCGAAGAAAGACGCTACGAATGCTAACACCGTGGCGGAAAAGCAGAACAACAACAATGAGATCAACACCAAGCCTCCGACTCCTGATCCCGCTGGAGTGCGGGGGAACCCGCCTCCGGCTCCAACCTCTGACTCTTCTAAGAGTTCCGCCCCTTCTACTGGTCCTCTAGTGGCCGCTGGGGCAGGGCTGGCGCCCCAAGCGAATGGCCCGGCGCAGGCGGCGAAGGACATGGCTAAGAACTTTATGAAATCGTCGAAACCGGACCCGCCGTTGCGACCTGGGGCGGGTCCGACCCCGAACCCCGGCGAACAGACTCAATTGAGACAGCTTATCAAGAAGGGACTTGATGCAATCGCGGGCGCAGCCGCGGGCCTGGCGAACGGAGTGAAAATGATTAGCGTCCCGGCGCCCATGCCTAGTATATTGTTACACCCCCCTGGTAGAGCTGGAAGTCCTGACTGCGGCTGCAGCGCCTAGCGAGGTTTGAAAACGAATGACTGATTGGAATCGGTTCCAGGAGATCGACGCGCTTCGAGAGTCGGGGCACCCGGCTGAAGCATTAGTGGAATTGAAAAAACTTCGCGAGGATGCAACGGACGCTGCGGACAGGAGTTCAATTTCTCTAGGAGAGTCACTTTCTTATCGTGATCTCGGTCGTTTCGATGAGGCAGCCGAGGCGGCTTCGGAAGCGGTAAGGCTTCTGCCGGAGGAGAGTCCAAGTCGACCTTATGCGGAGTTTTCTCTGGCATGTGTCCACGAAAGCCAGGGTAAGTACGATCTGGCAGCGCAGGAGTTCAGGGCGCTCCTTAAGAAGCACGGAGAACTCTTGAGGGCTGACGAATACATTCAGTTCAGGCGAGGTGTTCAGTTGCGGTTGATCGCAAGCCTCATAATGCTCGGTCATGCCGTCGAGCCGCTGTCTATCGTGGATGCTCTCAAGAAGGAAGACATTTCTTCAGAAGAAAGGGCAGAACTCTTATATCGGGAAGCTAAGGCGCACGGACTCCTTGGACGCCACGATCACGCTCTGAAACTATACCAAGAGGCAATCACTGGCCCATTGGAGCGCCCATTGGCTGCGCGAGCTCATTTCCACATCGGAGAGGTTCTGTACGACCGAAGTGAGTTCTCGCGGGCACTTGATGAATTTAAGATTGCCGAAAGTCTGTCTGATCCAGGCAGCGCGGATAGAGACAATTTCGCGACATGGATTAAGGACGCTGTTCGCGCGCTTGCTGGTTAGATAACCGTGAATCGGACGAGTGGGGGGCGGGTGGCGCAGCCTTTACATGCTCCGTTCTTCGTTTCCCATAACGAAACGCGGGTGCCCCATCCTTGGCGGGTGGCCCAGCCTTTACATGGGCGGGTGGCCCAGCCTTTACATGCTCCGTTCTTCGTTTTCCATAACGAGGCGCGTGAACCACATCCTTAGGGTTTT